>Ga0307380_10001299_pt1 | contig 37032 bp, 53 predicted proteins | sample UN3MG_FD_202239 | JGI IMG/M metagenome (GOLD analysis project Ga0307380, IMG submission 202239) | Soil microbial communities from Risofladan, Vaasa, Finland - UN-3 | ecosystem: Environmental > Terrestrial > Soil > Coastal area > Acid sulfate soil | place: Finland: Risofladan, Vaasa | collected...
TTCTCCATACTTATTATTCCTCTATTCTCTTTTATACTACCATAAATAAAATTTATTGCAAGCTTTTTATTAATAAATTTGGCAGGCCACTCTGATTTGAACAGAGACCGTTTGTTTTGGAGACAAAAATGCTGCCATTACACCATGGTATTATTGGTGCGCCCGGCGGGAATCGAACCCACATATTCGGTTTAGAAGACCGAAATTCTGTCCGTTGAATTACGGGCGCATACAAACCCTCTTTAATCTGCCTCACAACTATTTGGACAATCCTCCTGATATATATCCGATTTACATCCACAAATTTTGCATTCCCATTTATGATTACTACTTAGCCTTTTAACTATCTTATCCCTTTTGAGTTTCTCTTGCTCCTCCTTGGTGAGACCCTTAAAAAATTCGCCTTTGTTTTCCATTGTTTATCCTTTCAATTATTTATGGCGTTCCTACCCAGACTTGAACTGAGAACTACTCTTTAGGAGAGAATAATGATATCCAATTTCACCATAGGAACATACAAAGTTGATGGCGGTAATATTTATTTTGATAGCATTAATCCTATCAATTGACCTTTACTCTTATTATCGGGACGGTCATGCGAGAACCATCAACATTGATCTTTAGTTATCTCCTCTAAATTAAAAATAAACTTATATGGAACGTCCAAAAACTCAGCTACACCTTCTAACCCGCCTCTATCTACAACTGCGAATACGCCTTCTATAGTCGCTCCGAAATCTAAAACGCCCTTGGATGCTCTTAATAATGTTCCTCCGCTGGTACAAACATCCTCTACTAACCAAGCCTTATCTCCTTTCTCTAAGTTACCAGTAATAAGCCCGTCATCGTAGCCCCTGCCTTTTGGTTCTTTTCTGACGCCAAACCATTTATCAGTAAGTCTAGCCCTAGCAATCGCACTACAAACTAAATCCGATCCACTAATCGGACCTCCAACAATAATATTTTCAGGCAAAACACACTTAACGCAAAGGGCTATTAATCGTTGAGCATCCTCTGTGCGAAACGCTTTAGACAAATCTAACATAACATTACTTGTTTTCCCAGATGCCATTTTGAAATTGCCAAAGCTTAACGCATCTCTTCTAATTAGTTCCAATAATTCATCTTTATTATTCATCTTTACCTCCTATTAAAAATGGCAGGTGCATTCGGATACGATCCGAAACGAATAGTTTTGGAGACTATTATGCTGCCAATTACATCATGCACCTATAATTTGGCAGAGACGAAGGGACTCGAACCCTCACTAAAAGATAGACAATCTATTGTGCTAGCCATTAACACTACGCCTCTAAAAAATTGGTAGCTACGGTGGGATTCAAACCCACGATCTCCCGGATATGAGCCGGACGCCTTAGAATCACTTGGCCACGTAGCCATTAAAATTGGTAGCGTGGCCGGGATTCGAACCCGAAGCTCTAGGTTATGAGCCTAGCGTGTTACCATTACACTACCTCGCAATCAAAATTGGTAGCGGCGACAGACTCGAACTGCATTTATGAGTTTATGAGGCTCACTAGAAAACCCTTCCTACCCTACCGCAATCAAAATTGGCACTCCCTACAGGATTCCAACCCGTAACTGATGATCCGAAGTCACCCGTGATATGCGTTTCACCAAGAGAGCATGAAAACATTTTCTCAACCGCCTCGGTGCAAGTTTTCTTAAGCCATCTCCTTCTTAGCTCAAGTGAGGAATGCAATCACCTCCACTTTCTTTCCGATATTCCGTGCGGGCGGCCTTATACAAATTATTACCATTAGCCGTTACTATATGAATAAATCGTCTTAGCGTTGGAGGCTTAGACTATTTATTCCTGTTATTTTTTTGGGCGGGCAGAACCATAAGATTCCGAGGCCACAGGCAGTTCGCTAATACAAACTGAGAACATTAACCGAGAACTATTTCCTCAAGATAATATCCAATTTCGCCATATTCAATTGTCAATGATCAAAAAAAACCACAAAAAAAGCCCGAATCGTTTCCAATTCGGGCTGACTGCCATTTGTCTAAGTCGTTAGAAGATAGACCTCAGACAGGCCACCCGAATGGGCATCCTATCCCAATCTCTACGGATCATCTGTCTGTTTGCGTTCATATTTGAATTTCCTATCTCCATTTAACTTCTCTTATCGTTCTTTATATTATACCAAAAGTCCTGCAAGATCAAGAACTATTTTTAAAAAAGTTTCAAATATTACATAGGGATTGAAAACCCCTTCAAAAAGCCCCTAAAATCAGCATATATCTATTCATCTTATCATCATTACGACATCAAGTGCTCTTTCTAAGAGAATTTTGTGATCCATATAAAACTTTTTCTTTTTTCCAAAATCGATCAACTTCTTTATTTCAAAATCAACGGCTTCCCACTTTGCGTATGGATGAGCGTTTTGTATGATATCGGGATCTACTTTCTCAGGAATACAAACAAAACCTATATCAATTATATTCCCATCTTCAGAACGCTCAGGACTACTTCTAAAATCAACAGGAATTAGGGCATCTTTTTTCAATAATATTCCCGTCTGTTCTTTCACATATCTTACGGCTGCGAATTGAATAGTTTCCTGCGACGGTCTTACTACTCCTCCTGGCATCTTAACACAGTCGCCATCCTCTATCAAAATAATACCGTTATCTACAATGACAGCCGTTGAGACCGTAAGTAGAAACATCGGGCATTGATAAACGTATAACGGCTTATTAGGAGCTATATTTTGAAGATTGTCCATACATTGAATGTTTTAACCCTATAATTTTTCCATCTTGAATCTTAATAACAGAATAATATAAACCTGGACACATTTGGCCACCTTGGATACAAATAGTTTCTCCTTCATTCTGATACCACTTGTGTCCATTATATTCAGGTGACTCATGAATATGCCCATGAATAGTAATAAATGGCTGATATTCCTGTATAAATTTCAATACCGCTTCGCTACCGACCCTTGCACCATGAGCACAAACATCAAGCCCTAATGTTGCGGGCGGTGCATGTATTAACCAAATGCTTTTCTTAACGTCCTTCAGCATAGAAGATGTTTCAACAAGAGCATCATATATACTAATCTTAGATGTCATATAGTCTGATAATTCAGGAATAACCTCAAACTGATTATCCTCATTAATAATAACGGACCGGCTAAACTGTTGAGGATCTATCCGTAACTTACCCTTAAACTCAGGATGGCACCAGAACTTATAACCAAAGGGATAATCGGGAACATATGGCATTCCTGCAAACTCATATCCATTTATTTCAAAAACCTTATTGTGCGCATCGTTCCATAGCCCTTCGTTATCCCCCTTTTCTATTTCAGTAATTAAAAGCTGGTTGTCATCATTCCCCAAAGTAAGAACTATCTCAACACCCTCATCTTTGATTTGTTGAGCATACTTTTTAAGATGTTTTACGAAATAAAGTTCCTCAAGAATACCATTGTCTTTAGGAAACAGATCTCCGGCAATAGCAAGTATATCAGGCTTCTCTTTTTTACAAGCCTTAACTACTTCCTTCCACTTATATCCAGCCTGATGAATGTCGTTTGTTGCTAATATTTTCATTTAATTTTAAAACATTGCCGTTGGTCTTTGTTTATGACGAATCGCTATTTGTACCCATACCGTAAAAGACTCAGGAATATTATATTTTTTAAATACTTCTGATTTTTGCCCTTCATCTATTTCCTCTTCCGTTGGTTTGCTTGATAATTCTACTCCGACATTAAAAGCCTCATAGTCAAATTTTATTATTTCTGCCGCTCCGTCTAACTCTTCAAACTTTATCAGCTTTTCGCCTTCTTCAATCTTCGCCACTATTTCTTTCTGAATCTTTTTCTTATCTTTTGCTGTTTCTTTTCGTTTCAGTAATTTTTTAAGATCTTCATCAATTTTAAGTGCCAGTTTTTTATTGTCGGGATTAGGAATTATCTTCTCATAAAAATAAACCATTCTCTTAAAAAGTTTTTCCAATACCTCATTTGACTGCTTCATGTTTTCATAAACGTCCTTAGTAACACTATCAAGTATTCTACGACATTTCTGACATTTTTCAAGCACTAAATCGTCTTGGGCTTCTCCATCAGGATCATCTGGAATAGCCCTATATAAGTCCTGTAGTTTCTTTGTTTCCTGCATCCCGTCAGAATTATCAAGAATCAAATCAATCTTAAAGGCCTTTACTTTACTGTCAACATAGCTTTCTACGTTATTAACTAGCCACATTAGAACCTCATCGGCAATAACATCTGGCCTCACATTTTCTGAGTCTTTAAGGATATCTTCTACGGATCTCTTTTTAAAACTCAAATTAGCCTCAACCAATTCTATTTTAGGTTTTTTACTCATCATACTTCCTCATAAGTTTCATTAGAAAACCATGTATTAGATTTTAGTTCCTTATCGCAATGTGGGCAATTAATCTTCTCTTCGGAGGCGGTTGTGAAATCCAACAACTTATCTCCGCATTTACAACAATTAACTGGAATATCATATCGTTCTAGCGCTTTTTCAAAATCTTCATTCTCCTCAACGAACATTACATCATAGTTCCAAATACATTTACATTTAGAACACCACCTCTGCACCCTATATCCTGCTATAGGTATATAATCAACATTAGGATAAGTAATGCAGCAATAATTTCTACCCTCTTCTTTACGGGCAGTTAATTCTTTAGCAAACTCTTCGTAATTTTGAACATTCCTTGCCTTAATTACCAAATCTATTTCTCCAAGGGGCCAAGGAGCTTTCAAAGAAAATCCAGTTCCGCACTGCTTACATTCCTTATTTTCACAAGTAAAATCACATCCTGCTGGCATTTTTTACCTCCAACCACATAATTGAATAATGTGGAATTTGTTGTTTTAATTGTTTTAATTTTATCTTTTTTTTAAAAGATCCAGTTGAATTATCTTCTGAATACCAAAATTTTCTACACTGTCTATTGAAATTATCTATGTGAACTTGCATTTTACTCGTTTCATAATCAATATATTTCTGATTATCTAGACAATTTAACAAATGCTCAAAACAATCTTCTGTTATAACTATATTGCCGTTTTCCTTAAAAGCATCTAGTCTAACCATATAATCACCATAATATAAAAAATAAAAGGGTTTATGTTAATACTATTAGAATATATTATACAGTATTACAGGGAAAATAATGAAGATTTATAAAATAGCTCAAGAATACCAAATAATACCCCAAAACCCAGGAGCTCAAAACGACCCCAATGTTCAACTTCAAAACCTACAGAATTCCCAAAACGCCTTACAGTATTTTGAGAGTGTCATGACGGCAGCTGAAACATTAATGGCCGATTTGAGGAATTTAGAGGACACAATGGGAATTGGAGATATTGGATTAAGAAATCAATTTCAAGACGTAATAAAACAAGCCGCAACGCAAACTCCGGCTTTTAACTTGCTTGCCCAAATGAATCTGATTTCCTCTATAGACAATCTAATGAATCAAAACGAGCTAAGCAACATAAAGAATCTTATAATTACAAATATCCAGTCTATATCCGATCAGTCTAATTCAATAGAACAAGCAAATCAATAACAACGATCTGCGGTACAAATGGTAGAAACACTTTTAAAATAAAGTCTTAGTTGCTGACTTAAAAATACTTCAAATCTTTAGAAAAATCATACGGCACATATTCCGGACGCTTCCCTCTTCCGCACTTAGAACATATAGTTCCTCGGTGGGCTTCTAAATGACCAAAATAGCTTGTAATATTTACAAACCAAATGAACGGATTAAGCATCTTAAGTATTATTCTCATTATTTGCCCTTCTAATCGCATTATTTCTCATTACAATTCTAGCATTTCTAGCTGCCATTCTTTTTCTTCTAGATTCTATCTTTTGTTTTCTAGCCTCTATTTTTTCTGCTCTCGTCTTAATTTCTTTTGTTAGAAGAGGCAGAGGTTGCTTGGCGGCTTTCGCTAATTTATTTTTAAAAGATCTTCTTCTTTTCCCGCAACTACCGCATGGCATTTTTTCTTCCCCCCTTGGACTCATTTTTAAGTTCTTTCTTCTTCTTTGAATTCTTCTTTAAAATCTTCTTAATATCCTTCCACGGCACAGTAATTTCATCAAGTCTACCTTCTTTCTTAGCTTGATCAAGTTCCTTCGCTCTCCTATTAAGATCTTCGCTTTTGCCATTCCTTTGTGCGGGACTACCAAGGAAAGAAAGCTCCCAAAAAATCCAATGTAAAAGTTCTATTAAGGTTATAGTCGGCTGGACATCGATCCTCGTACAAACATCACAAGGCTTCTTCTTTTTCTTGTAATCTCTCCGATCAGTTATACAAATTTCCTTGCGAATCTTAATAGGGTAATCAGCAATCTCATTTATTGGAGTAAACTCAATAGCATAGCCCTGCTGCCATTTTTCCTTTTTCATTTTAGCAATTTCTTTTTTAGTACACCATTCTTTAAGGTCTTCTGGGATTACACCTTTTTTTCCCATTCCATAAAAATCCCACGAGCTACTAGAATTTTCTTTGCCCTCAAATTTATCAATCTCTCCGTTCCACCCAAGTTCTAAGTATATTATTTTATTATCGTTTTCAATTTTTTTGTTTTTCATCTCCTTCCGATATTGTTCTATATAGTTACATCTCAATATAACCTGCAAAATTTCAAGAGGAATCTTAGAATTCACACAGACATTTACTACATCTCTAAGGGTAAATTCATAATTAGAATCTACATCTCTCATTAAATCATCAAAATCAAATTTTAACGACTTTGTTATTTTAATAGGTTTTTTCATATTTACATCTCCTTCTGTGTTAACATCTACTACGACAAATTTAATCTCATAATTTCCTTCCCATAATAATTAGAAAAAGGGGGGCATTTCCCATTTTTACTCTTTGGAATCTCAATGACCTCCGTATTATCTTCTTTATTTGGAACAGGATTATCAAACATTGAGGCCATTCTATCAATAACTTCATTAGGAACATTTTGCCCCTCTTTACTCTTTTCATTCCTGCTTTTACATACTTTAACAGAAGTCTTAAGCCAAACTATTTTTGTTTTAACTCCGTACTCTTGAGCCATTTTGATCCAACATTGTCTTGATACATAAGTTACATTTGTCGCATCGATAATTACGCTTTTCCCCTGCTCTAAAAGTAATCTTGCCATAGATTTTGCAAATGCCCAAACAAATTCTTCTGCAGGCTTATGAAACTGATGTCCAAAAATCTTAGATCTAATTTCATCGGGACAAACAACAATAGCGTCTTTCTTGTTTTTTTTGATCCAAGTAGACTTACCACACCTTGCTAAGCCGCACATTATAGTTAATTTCTGTTTCATTTTTTAACTCCCACTTGCCTTCTAAATTCTTGACATTCAAATGGAAACACAACCCACTCATTTTCTTCAGCTACTTCCGCATAATAATCTGGCTTACCTTTAGCTGTCTCTTTCCAATACAAAGTAGCAGTAGCAATATCTTCATCCCCTAAATAACCAAGAACAGCTTTCATTGTTTTGCCGGAATCCCATATATCATCTACTATTAATATTTTTTTATTTTTAACATCTCCATAAAAAGCCTTAATCTCTGGCTTATCTCTCATTACTCCAATACGATCATATAATTTAACATCTAAGGCAAGAAAGTCAAGCATAATATCATAATAATCCGAAAAAATTCTTCCTGGTACAATACCGCCCCTTAAAAGCCCTATTATGCATTCTGGACGATAATTATCTTCTTCCATTTGACTATATATTTTTAAACAAGCATCCTCTATGTCAAACCAAGAAGGATGTTTATAGGTTCTAACGTTATTATCCAAAATAGATTTAGTAACTATAGAATCTGTAGTCGTAATTGTAGTTTTCTGTTTCAATGCTATTTTGCTATTATCAATCATTCTTTAATTTCCATATAGTGCTTATCTTTGATTTTTACAAAAGCGTGACGAACGCCTATCTGTTTAATAGCAATTAGAAATTCTCTAATTTTAATAGTATCGTCCTTGATTTCTTCAATATAAAAAAAGGGGCTGATAGATTTTTTAAACGGAGGCATGTGAAGCTCGCAACCATACTTTCTACCTATCCTATCAAGTTTATTAATTGTTTCTTGTTCTATTGCCATTAAACAGCTCCATTTTTGAATTTTATTAAACTTTCCCGTTTTCGCCTTCTTTCAAATCTTCATAAGGAGCAAGAATTTTTCGCTCAATCTCCGTGGCACATTGACGAAGCTCCCCACAGAAATTTTTGTAATTATTATAACTTGGCTTAATATGATACTTGCAAAACTTAAAAAGAATGTAATTCAAATCGCCATCTACATGTACGGGCTTCTTGGCCATTAAATCAACAATTTCATCCATGTCCGGTCTGTTTTCTTGTTTTATATAAGGCATCGTTTTCCTCCATTGTTACTTCATTATTATACAATTACAAATCATAAATCATAAATCATAAATTGTAACCTGAATATCCCTATCGCAAAGAATTTTAACTATTAATGCTTCTATAGTTTTCCAATCTCCTCCAGCCAAACCAGCCCCAAAACGAGGCGCATGTACGCTAGAATTATATTTTTTAACAACTTCAGCAACTTTTTCCAAACATTTAGCTATTGCAGGGTATCGAATCGGGACAGACCCATTAACACTTCCAACTCCATGCTGGCCAATCATATTAGCAACTACAATATCAGTCTCAACATTTACAAATTGAACTTCTCCTAACAGATAAGGCAGATGAGGAATATAGCCTTTGCTCCACTTTCTATATTGGACTTCTGGCCCCTTCCATCGTTTACTCAAGGCTAAAACAAATCCTGCTCCCCATTTTCCACAATCATTACAACAATGGATTATAATTTTATTTCCATCACCAATAGGATTTGTAGCATCGCCTTTTACATATTGAATATCTGCCATTTTTACTCCGATCTATTGTTGCTACTAATTTAATTACTTGTTCTTCTTAGTCGTCTTCTTAGCAACAACCTTCTTAACAACTTTCTTTTTTATAGCCGCCTTTTTCTCAGATACTTTCTTAGTCGTTACTTTCTTGGCTACCTTTTTCTTAGCACCCACTTTCTTCTTAGGAGAAGGCTTAGTAGGATCAACAACTTCATACTTCTCAATAGCTCTTTCCATAATAGCCAATGGAGAGAAATCTTCGCCCCCTAAAATAGCTTTCAAAAGAGAAGGGCTAAAACCACTAACCAATGCAACATTCTGACTCTTTGCAGTTGCCGGAGAAGTACGGTATCCTGCCAAATTCCAGTAAACTATTCTGGGGCTGGAATAACCTGCGTCTTCCCATGCTTTAAGTCCTGCTTCAACGGAAGTCATATCGTCATCAGTTCCTTCATCCCACTGCATATCCGAAATTATAAGCAACGTATTAGGAATCTGTTCATTAGATGCTCCAAATAATTGAGCTGCTTCAAGAATTTGATCAAGAGCCGCCCTAACATTTGTAGACCCACACCATCCGTCGTTATGCTTCTGTGCGGCTACACTGAAGGTTTCATTCTTCCATTCAACCAAACGACTATCATTTGAGAATGGGATAAACTTCCTATAGAAAGGGTTATCCTCACCCAAACGATCTGAGCAATAAAGCCCAAGACCCATTGAAACATCAATAGCCTGAATACTCCCACTTACAGAAACACTCATAGATCCACTAAAATCACAAATCGCCATAATTCTCTGATTTGCGCTCTCGATATAATCAGGAAGTGCATCGAACTGAGCATTGGCAAGTTTGCTATCAGAATATTTCGTATTGTCTTTTCTGCGACTACCAGAGTATCCGTAGTTGGCGGCGAACTCTTTGTACTTACTTCCAAGATCGGCCTTCAAAGTGCGAATTACGTCATGAGGAAAAAGAACAGAAGCGTTAACCTTAACCTCATTACCTTCTTCGTCTACACCTTCCTCAAGATGGGACTTCCAGCTTTCGTATCTTACACCATCATGCTTCGCAAAAGCATTGTTATAACGACCAGCGGCAACAGAGGGCACCTTGTTATAATCAACATCTTGCCATTCCTTCTGACACATTGCCGTTTCAACAACGTTAGTATTCTTAGCCAACAGCTTACGAAAATCCTTAGGACTCATCTTAGCCACTTTTCTGAGCTTTTTAAAAACAATACTGTCATTACTTTCACGAGGAGCCCATTTCGCAGCAAGCTGATTACCATCCTGAATAGCCCTTACCCAAAAATCAAGTGCGTTTTTCTCACAAGAAGTATCCATCAAAACCTTAAGATCATCCCAACGGCCTACCTCCGGAATAAAATGCATATTGGCTTCGATCCATTCCGGATCCCTCTTGGCAATCCAACCAATAATGTCTCTGAACCCACTTCTATTTCCAGCGCCGCCACGTATGTCACGTAACCACATTGCAAGTTGCATAGACTTGTATCCATTTTTTACCCATGCAGGCTTGAAGAGTTCAACAACACTAGACTCATCTCCATGATAAGTTTCCTTGCCCTTGAATAGACTTCCCGCTTTGGAAAAAAACTCAAGCAAAGCGTCTTCAGTATTTGCGTATGCGAAATCGTTTTTGTGTCCTATTGTCATTAAATGCCTCCTCTTGTATTGCCAAAAAAATAGGCTAATCATCCTGCGATAACCAGCCTATTCGATGTGAGTTAACCTCACCGATTAATTGAACAAGCTGGTTTATTTTTTAATTACGCATCGCTCGTTTTGCAGAAGCCAACCTTTATCTTTTAACTTCAATTTTTAAAGAGCAAAAATTTGAACAGGTTGAAACTTTTACCACATAAGGATTGATTGCTGTAGTCAACCTTTATCAAATTCTAAATAATATTATACCGATAAATCCGAAAAATACAACATTTATTTTTTTGATACAGGCTTTTTAACCAATTTCTGCCTATATTTACTAAGAGTTTCTACAAACTCTTTGCGTATCCGAAAATGCCTCAAATCCTTATTGTCACCAGCTTCATATTTATAAGTAGAAAAATAAGCCTGCATTTCATCTTCCAAAACGTTAGTTCCATATCCTAAGTCAAGAAGTGCCTTTTTAGCTTTTCTGAATGTCTTCTTAGGAATTTCTTTTAGCATTTTTCTTGCCACTCTTTTATATTCAGGATATAGGTAATAAAACGCATGAGCCAATTCGTGCTCAATAACTTCTTGCCGTGATGCTGAAGAAGATTCTTTATGAACCCCTATAACATAATATTTAGAACCTACCAACTTTTCCTTTTTCATAGCTTTCTGAATATTATTTAAAACAGACACTTCTCTTTCCCTAAAAGAACCATTATCTCTGAGCCAAAAAATATCTTTCCATGCTTCAATTACATTACCTGGCAAATTAAAACCATGCCATCTAGATACATAATCAAAATAGCCATCTCCCCAATTAATTGCCCAATAATCAATAAACTCTTCAAGCGTAAAATACTTCCCCTTGAACTTAGGACTCTCATAAAACTCCTGCATTCTAACAAAAGACATACAGGCTTCATATTGAGTGTCAAATGTCAATACGTAAATATGAGGCAATATAATTTCTGTATCTATTTTCATCATGGTATTACTATATCACATAATAGAATAAAGTCAAACAAAAAATTACTAAACTTCCATATGCGAAAATGGATGTCTTGTGACGAGTTTGTCTTCGAAAAGATAAGATTTATCAGGGCTAAGCTGCTCAGAAATTAATTTTATATCATTGCTCCCCCAATAATCTCTAAAATCAAACAACCACTTCTTAAAAACACCATGCCTATCGGAAATTTTATCAATATCTTGCTGAAACTTAGGAATAAAACCGCCTTTGGGATACGCTCTCAAATTAATTTTCTTTTTCGACTTGCAACAACTCAGATATTTTTGGTCAACACCGGGAATAACTTCTGCCGCTCTAATATTTTCAGTTATAGTACCAATAATATCACAAATAACCCAATAGCGATCCGGAGAACTTTCTATTACAACATAACAAATATTCTGACGATCTAATTCCCTCTTGGCATCTTCACATCCTACAAAACTATCACAATCTAATGCCAGAAGATATTTGTCGCCAGTGATATGCTTAGAAATCAACGTAGTTATATGATAGTGAGGATAATATCTTATGTTATTTTCTATAACATATTTCTTTAGCCCATAAATAAACTCAGGATAAGATTTAGAAACCAAAACTTGAACGGTATCATAACCCTTAGATTTGGTTTCGTCAAAAGCAAACTCTAAATCTTCTTTATAGCTCATTACATTCGTTCCGGAGGAAACCCGCTTAACTCCTGTGCCTTTTTCTTATCCATAAACATCCATCGTTTTGGCCGAGGATCGGGATAAGTAAATTCTTCAAACTCTCTTTCACTGAAACAATATCCAGCCGCTTCAAATGGACCATTATCAACAACAACGATTAAAGCCTTATCTTCTGGAACTTCATCAAATGACTGAGGACAATCAACATATTCGCCATCATATTCGCTTCTAATAAATGCCGCTTTGCCTTTTATCGGACCTTCTATGTAGTATCCCATTTTACACCTCCGGTTTAGGGTCTAACCAATCACCTATTATTTCGACATTAGAATCATCAAAGTACCTAAATCCCTGGAAACCTCTCATCGGAATCGGCCTAATCCACTTCCAAGTACAAGCAGGAATGATCGCATACCAACCGTCTCCCCAATCCCTATCCGTATAGTTACATTCATAACCACTCATAGCAATAGAAGCTACAACACCAAAACCACGAATATAACCGTCTTCAACATAATAAATTTTACTTTTCTCCGCAACGCCAACAGGACGGTTCTTGCCAAGCTTTCTGAAATAATATCCGCCATATTGCTCTATACACTCCTTCGCCTCATCTGCAGAATTTTGCATCTCGGACTTAGGTGTAGTTACAATTATATTCTTTATAGTAGCAATCATCTTACTCTAATTTAAGTTTATTTTAATCCAATTGATCCGCAACGTCCTATTAACTAATTATTCTATATGAAAAAGATAAAAAAGCAAGAAGAAAAATAAAAAATTATGATACTTCTTCTATTTTTTGGGCATTGATTTCTCGAGCTTTTTCCTTATATATCTCTATGGCACTATCAATAGATTCTACAAATTCTGCCCCAGCTAAACAGCCAAGCATCCATGTAGGAAGAACATGATGCTTCAACCCATCTAACATTACAACGATGTCTTTGCCAAGCCAAGCCGCAGTAGTTATCTCAGAAATAGTACCTGCGCCTTTTAGAACAGCCTTGTCAATTTTAACAAAGAAATAATGCGAAGTTGCAACATTAACCATGTCCTTCATAACAATATTATGCAAAATCCATTCTTTAAATTCAGGATCTGTTTTATCGAAAGGACAATCAGCTTTTTCTGGAATAATCACCCTGTATTTGCGATATAATGCTTTATGCATCTTATTGCGCCAAGCACGATGATTCTTAGAATATTCGATGCTTCCACTTAAATATATAGATGGTTTAGTCTTCACATGATAATCAGTTCTGGTATTCATTAATTAAAATCCTATCCGTTTCTATAGATAAAACTAGATTATTTATGTTTTTCACAAGTAGCCCTCGCATCAATTTGTAAAAAAAATTCTAAATTACAGGCCCTATCATCAAGATAAAAATTAGCAAAAATCTTTCTTGTTGCAAAAATATCTCCCTCTTTAGATTTCTCTTTTTGATATTCTGCCCACGAAGGAGCATTTTCATTAATAGCATCAAATTCTAAACCGCCTTCCTTACAAACTTTTACCGCATCCTCTAATGAAGTTCCCTCCCTACATGTCCAAAGTACTATTTCGGCACCTGCTTTTTTAAACTCTTTAACTTTATCAATAATATCCCGCTTCGCTTCTTTAATTTCAAGAGAATCGGTTTTAAACAAAGTGCCGTCAAAATCTATCGCTAATATAAATGGCATTTTCTTCCTTTAATTTATTATACAAAATTCTATTCGAATCCCCCAACCTCTTCTATAATTTTGCATATGTCCTGAACAAACATTTCTTCAGCATTACGCCCGTCCCTATATTTCTTCTTAGACTGCATTTCCCTTATAGCACCATGCAAAAGCTCATGAAAAATGTAATCTTTGGGCATTCCGCTTGTCCTTTTGCCATCGTCTCCCCGCCATTCTGCCAAGCCATAAATAGTTCCGGTTTTCTTCTTGCTACTGAAATGAGCTTGCCCCTTATATACGGCCTTAGGAGCAAAATAAATACGCCAGCTCTTAAGGATACTAATCTTTTTCTTCCAATATCTTATCTGTTTTAGAGGAGTCATTTGATAGACATATTATACAAATTTTATGCTAATCTCAGACAAAAATTTAAAGACAATCAAAAAGTCCTGTTTCTTTTTGGATTTTTAGTCGATGACACTAATATATCAGAAAGAGCGAAAAGCTTCTCTACTCTAATTTTCTTTTTATTTTGAGCCCCCCTAATATCTGATTTAACCTTCTGTTCCCATAGTTATGCTTATCAGAACATTCTTTTTTGCCCCTTATAAGACACTCTACCCATCCGCCACCAACAAACGGAGACAAAAACGCCTGACCATCATTCAGGTTAAATTGAATAATCTCAGCTATTGATTTGCACGTTCTTGTTTTGCCACCAAAATATCTCACAAGTAAGGTATATTATAAAATATTTTTAGTGAAAAACAAGCAAAAAATTGAATTAACATCTACTATCTGCAACAGAAGAGGCTGCCCACGCATCTGGTTTAACAAGACAGCGAAATCCTTGAGCCATAACAAGCCCAACAAGCTCATCCTTGTACTGACCAGACTTATACTTGAGGCTATGGTTAACATCAAGGTGGATTCCGATGATGCTTTCCTTTTTGATTCTCCGATCTAAGAACCAACCAACTTCCAAAGACAACATTGCTTCCATCAAGAGCCTCTGCCTCAAAGAGTCCATATAAGGAACTCCATGTTTATGAGTAATAACTGCACCGCCTCTACGCAACGTATAAGCAATTAACACAGTCGTAAAAATACACGTTCTTTTCTTGGAATAGTTTTGGCTGTCTGTTCCAATAAAGAACAGATCGGCCTTATGATCTTCAACGAACTGCTCAATATCTATCTTGTGTTTTCCGTCATAAGATCTCCACTGCCACTCTACAAACGGAGGCCATTCTGGTTTTTTGAACTCATCACTCATTTTTACCTTCTTTTTCTTTTATGTTTTTATTCTAGCTTCGTGCTTAATTATCTCTTCATGAAAATTTCCATACCACTTTTCAGGCTCTTTCATCGACAACAATGTTCTAAGCAATCCACAATCGCATACATTTGAGTCGAACACATTGCAATCACCATAATGAACTACTGCCTCTTCAGGATGAGCTATTACTTTCCTGAAATATGGTTTTAGTTGCTTCGGTATATCTTTCATTTTATCTCCTTATTTATATAAAAGTGGCGGAGGAGGAGGGAGTCGAACCCTCGGATGAGTTTAATCCCATCGCCAGTTTAGCAAACTGGTCCCGTAAGCCACTTGGGTACTCCTCCTTAATACTTAAATTAATATCATAAATCCAATCCCTGCCCTTTGTCTATTTCCTTTTGAGGACTATGATCGACCCCATATTTTTTTTCTATCTCGTCTCGGCCGGATATCTTACCCTCGTCTTTCAAAATATGTATCTCTGCCGCCTTAGCTGCCTCTTCGCCCCATTTAACACAAACTTCTTGAATTCCTTCTTGATGATGACGATGAACCCTATGTACCATCCATGGCCAGTAAGCCTTCGCAAACTCATCTAACCATATATGAACAACTTGCCAATCCCTACTGAGACCGGCTTCTAAGCAATCTTTACAATGTTCTTTCCAATGCGCCATAATATTTATCCTATCATAAATCAAGTTGAAAATGGCGGAGAGAAAGGGATTCGAACCCTTGGTACTCTTGCGAGTACACATGATTTCCAGTCATGCACTTTCGGCCAACTCAGTCATCTCTCCTTAAATCTGGCGGAAGCGGAGAGACTTGAACTCCCAACCCCATTACTAGAGCACCTGATTTCGAGTCAGGCTGATTACCATTATCAAACACTTCCATATCTATTTCTGGCGGAGGAGGAGGGAGTCGAACCCCCGAATGAGTTTTGCCCATCTCCCGATTTCAAGTCGGGTACTTTCAGCCGCTCAGCCACTCCTCCTTTATTCTTCATCAGTGCTTAAAAATTCACCAAGTTTTTCCTTTAAACAATGCTGACAAACATCTCCTTTCACCAAAACATCATCTCCAAAAACCGATTCGAAGCCTCCCCTAAAATCAATATAGTGAAACTCCTGGATTTCCATATCGTCATTACCACAATAATATTTCTTTTTGCAAACATCACAAGTAATACTTTCTGGTATTTTATGTTTTACTGTTTCTGTTCTATATGTTATCATTGCTCTCCTTATTTTAAATAATCTTCATTTTGCCAGTTCTTACAATAATCTTCTTTTGTAATTCCCTCTTTCTCCAATTGCTCCTTAAATCTGTATGGTTCAAAATCATGTTCGCAAAGCCATCCTTTCTTTGCCATAAATTTCCAGTCCCAATTTTTTAATTTTCCCTCAATAATCTGATCCATCCCTAAACTAATTAAGCGTCTCAATTTTCCATATTCTTTATAATCTATTTTCTCTGCATATACCACATCGTCTAAGCAAAGAAAACACTCATGCACCTCCATTTCCAACATCGAATTAATTATACTCATTTTATTCCTCCTTAAGTTTGGTGCCTCGGGAGGGATTCGAACCCTCAATCCTTTCGGCCCAGGTTTTTAAGACCTGGATGTATACCAATTCCACCACCGAGGCAAAATTTGGTGCCCGGCGAGGGACTTGAACCCCCAAGCCTTGCGGCACTAGATTCTAAGTCTAGCATGTTTGCCAATTTCATCAGCCGGGCATTTTGAAATTTGGTGGCGGTAAAGAGACTTGAACTCCTACGATATTACTACCATGACATTTTGAGTGTCACATGTCTGCCAATTCCATCATACCGCCTTAAATTGGTAGTGCTGTAACCAACCTTATTAAAATGGAGGGAGGGTAAGCGGTCTATGTTAGCTTCCATTTTAACCCACTTACACCATGCTAACTTCAGGCAGGTTTTAAAACCCCCTCCCATCAAAAGTCATATTCAATTTTCAATGAACAAAAATATGGAGCGGGCAACTGGAATCGGACCAGTATGTGAGGATTTGCAGTCCCCCGCTTCAGCCATTCAGCCATACCCGCTTTATTCCTTACCCCTCTTGTTCCACTCTAACATCTATCAATTCAAATCCTGCTTCAACTTTAAGTCCCAAGACTAAATAAGCTATCTCTTCAGGAAAATCAGTAATATCATTATACATCGAAACCCATCCTGTCGTCGCATATGTTCCTGCCGATGATGTTTCCTTTGTATTCGCCTTCAAATATTCTGACACTTCCTTGCTCCATTTAAATATTCCATCAATTGCCTCATCTACGTCGGAGCTATGATTTTCGTCTTCATCTTGTTTCAGACATCTCCAGTAAACAACAAAACTTGCGCTTGAGCTATTACTTACAAAACCTTCTCTTTTCTTCATTTTGCTCTCCTTGTTATACTATTTAGTGTTATACTATTTAGCGTCATACTATTTTAAAACAATAAAAAAGCCCGTTAAGTTTTCTTAACGGGCTGATAATTCGTTCTTACTTACGATACAGAACAGAGTACTCTCAGCCCGTTACTTAGATAACAGGATGACGAACTTAACAAACTGAGTGTAATTATCTGTTTCATTTTAATACCTTATTAGAATCGTTCTATAACTCTTCCTTATTTTCCTTCATATTATACAAAATATTTTTAAAAATGCAAGATCTTTCTTGAGTTATTTTAGACTTCACTCACTATATCATATTGAATCGGAGAATCAAGAAAAAAATAAGGGGGGCAACTATCATCAACCGGAGCAGAATAATCGGCAATAAATTACCAACTAATGATCTCTAGAAAATCTAATGCTCCTAATAACAACAATCGCACCCCTTATTCTTTAACCTTACCTGACATGATTTTACGAGCAATGTCCACTATCTTTTTATCTTCTGGAAACATGTGCTGCTGATTTTTGTCCTCATCAGAATAAATGCCATCGGGAAATGTACCTTCGTTAGGCATCATATGAGACAAAAGCTCATCACTTACAATTATATCTACTTTCTCCATCGCCGCTAAAAGAATTGCGTGAACAAAATTGACTCTAACAAGACTATCCATTTCGCCATTTGAATCTGCAAGTACCAGTCGAATCATCAATATTGAATCTTTTACTTCTTCATTATATATTGAGTCCATAATAATACCTGATAAATAACGGTCACTTGCCTTCCATGAATCCACCATTGTTTTATAAATGCCTAAAATATTTGTATCAATAGTATAGCCTTCCTTACTTTCCATTACATATGTTACTATATCGGCAGTTTCATCTGAGATAGGGAAAAAGAGCATAAAGGCTGGATCAGAACAACAACTCAGAATAACACAAGCACCCTGGTAGTCACTTTCTTTAACTTCTATGCATGAAAATATTGAAAACTTATTCATAACTATATTATACAGTTTTTTTTATTTTTTCACATAAAACACTAAAAATTATAAACAAAAATTATAAGATTAAGTGAGTGGAAGCATTGGAGGAAGGGTAGAGTATGTAACTCCTCTTACAATACCAGGAGGATCTACATTCCCTGTCTGCTCTATTGCAACATCTCCTTCTATTGTACTAGTAGCTGGCAATTGATTACCTAGATAAGCTGCTTTTTGCCAATAAACAGGCTGATTGTAAAAATATGGATGCGGATGCACGACATAATAGGCGGGACCAGTCTCATCCAGTTGAATCGTGGGCAACTGGTAGCCACTGAACCTATATTGCAATGATTCTTGTTCTTCCTTATCCATACTTAATTCGTGGCAGTAACATTATCTGTGACGAACAATATATTTGTGTTCACAGAATTTGTAGAGCCATCTCCTGTTTCATTAGCCTTACTGCATCCAACTATAAACAACAAAGCCATCATTAAAATAACTCCTAACAAATATTTCATTTTATCTCCTTTTGTTTTTATATTAAGTCCAAAGTATCAATAGTTCTTTGGGCTATGTTATCACTTTCGCTAGTTTGAAATGTTGCTGAAAAACGATAATATGTCTTTATTCTCTCTTGATAATCAGGGCGAAACGTATCAATACTTATCCTAGCCTCTTCGACATTAAGAATATCGGCCTGAAGCTGTAACGTATCTTCTGGAACAATAAGTGGAAAAGAAGTGTCAATCATTTCCTCAGCCGTCCATAAAGCTCCATTAGCCGGTTGTGATCGTTTTACCATATTAACCCTTCCCTACTCTTTTTATAGCTACTTGAGCCATCCCACCGGCTATAGTGCTAGGCGACACTGAAGAAAACCTATAATAATTTTCTATTTTACGCTGATAATCAGGAGAGAATGTGTTCATAGCAACACGGCCTTCCAGAACATTAATAGCGTCTGTTTGGAGTTGCAAGGTATCTGTGGCGACATTTAAGGTGCCGTCCCTTAAATCTTTAACAGTCAATGGAGCTAGCGTCAAAGGTTGTAACTGGTCGTCCATATATATCCCTCAGAATTTTAACAAGTTTGTCTCTGTCTTCCTTGCTTATTTTATTCTTAGGAAAATCAATTAATACCTTTATAAATGCATCATCATCTTTGGTAACGCCTGCACCGGCAATCTTATATTGATAGCCAGATTTTTTTGTAAAATCTAATTCAATCTCCAATTCTCTACAACCAAGAACATTAATTTTAATCTTTTTTTGCCCCATTACTGTATCAAAAGGAACATTTACTGAGACATAAAGATTGCCATTATCAAGAATAACTCCTTTATAACTACGAGGATAGTCTATAATAATATAGGTATCTCCAATCAATCGCTGCTTGCTAAAGACAATCTCATTTCCTTTTCCTTTTAGTCTCAAAGCAGACATAGGTTTAATACCGGCCGGAATAACAAGTGAGATTTTTTCTTCAACTGAAGTATATCCGGTTTCATGGCATTCTAAGCACTTATCGACCATGCTACCTGTTCCTTGACAATCACCACACGTTCTTAAAAAAAGCATGTTAGCGTTTTGCTGTCTAATTTGCCCAGTACCATTACAAGATGGGCATTTTTTATTTGTAAGGCAAAACCCCATTCCCTGACATTTGGCGCATGCTATTTGCCTTCTAAACTGGATTAGAACCTTTTCTCCCTTCAAAAGTTCTTCTATTGTGGTTCTATAAACAATTCGATTATCTGGGTTGACGTGGGTTCTTGGAGCAAAAGTTCTTTCAAACCCGCTACCGCCACCGAACCTACCAAAAGGATCAACTTCTTCGAAAGAAAACTCAAAACCACCACCTCCAAAACCAGCATCTCCAAAAACAGATCGAAAAACATCACGAGGATCAACAGTAGTCCTACGGCGGTTCCCAGATGCAGACCTTCTTGACCCTACTCGATCATAATAAGCTTTCTCTTGAGGATCTGACAAGACTTCATAAGCATCTGCAACCTGCTTGAACATCTTTTCAGACTCTTTATCTCCCTGATTTTTGTCAGGATGATATTGCATGGCCATTTTACGGTAAGCTTTTTTAATAGAATCAGCGTCAGCATTACGATCAATGCCTAAAACCTCATAATAATCTTTTGAAGCAGAACTCAACTTTTCTTCTCCTTTAGCTTTGTAGATTTAGTTGGCTTTATAGATTTAGTAGTAGTTTTATATATAAACTTATCATCCTTAACATCTATTGTGACAACATAACGCCCCTTGCCTAAAGACATCAACGCATCTGAAATACATGGCTCAATTTCTTTTACTATCAGCCGCTTAAACATTGTAGCGTTCTTACCATAACTGTTTTTGCTCATTTTAACTATTAGGTCAACAATTTTACTCGAGAATACCAATTTACAATCTCTGTCAACAATTCTCTCTGGTATCTCATTTAATTGCATCTGGATAATCTTTTTTAAGTCTTCGTCAACAAATGGAATAAACGGCACAAACTCATCAACCCTATTAATAAACTCGGCGCCATATTTAGACTTGCAATATGTTACTAATCGTTTTTGGATATCCGCAGCTGCACCATCCGACTTACTTCCTAAATCATCAAATCCCATTGTTTTCTTAGGAGGAGTATTTAACCCAAAATTACCTGTCATTATCAATATTACATTTTTAAAATCTGCTCTATTCCCAGTAGCATCGCTCATAATACCATCTGACATAACCTGCAAAAATAGTTTTAATACGTCAGGATGCGCCTTTTCTATTTCGTCAAGCAAAACAATGCAATATGGCTTTCTCTTAACCTTATCTATAAATATATCTGTTTCCTGAAAACCAACATATCCTGGGGGGCTTCCGACAAGCTTACTAACAGAATGTTTTTCAGAAAATTCCGTCATGTCGAGTCTTATAAAAGAGGTATCCCGCCCAAACACAATAGACGCTAGCTCCTTTGCCATATAGGTTTTGCCAGTTCCGGTTTCTCCGCCAAAAACAAAACTTCCTATTGGTTTTTGAGGGTTTCGTATCCCGCTATATGCATTTTTAAGGACACGACATACGGTTTTAATAGCATCAGGTTGTCCAATAACCCTCTCAGACAACTTATCTTCAATCTTTTGAATTCGCTCATTATTATCCCATTGAATAACTTCGAGCGGAATCTGGCATTGGTCACTTATTATAGATGCAACATGGTTAGCAGTAATAACGAGGTTTTTATTTTCGTAGTTTTTGGAAGTACATCTGACCATGCCGAATTCCCACGAAGCATATTGAGCACAAGCCATATCCATACAATCAATAGCCTTGTCAGGAAAATTCTTATCTGGCAAATATCTATCAGTAAGACTAATTATAGAATGAACAGCGTCATCACTTATAATACATCTATGATATTCTTCATATCTTTGTTTTATGCCAGCCAAAATCTGATACATCTGTTCTTTAGTTGGCTCTTCTACTATTATCTGTTGAAATCTTCTTGTTAATGCCCCGTCTTTCTGGAAATATTTCTTAAAATCAGCCGAAGTAGTAGCGCCAATACATCTAAGATCTCCACGAGCCAAAAAGGGTTTTAGAATATTTGAAGCGTCTAAGGCTCCGCCCGCCGCCGAACCAGCACCTATTAACGTATGTATTTCATCTATAAATAAAATACAATCAGAAGCGTTCTGAACTTCCTTTATAAGAGATTGAATTCTCTCTTCAAACTCCCCTCTATATTTTGTTCCTGCCACCAAACTAGACAGATTAAGAGAAAATACTCTGTTATTCCTTAGTTGTTTGGGAACAGTACCACTAACTATTCTTTGAGAAATACCCTCTACAATTGCGGTTTTCCCAACTCCAGGTTCGCCAAGTAATATCGGGTTATTCTTTCCTCTCCTGCAAAGAATAGTTATAGCATTTTCTATTTCTTTTTCTCTAGCAATGATTGGATCTAATTCATTCTTCCGTGCCTGCTCCGTAACATCTATGCAAAACGCCTCTAGCGCATCTATTTTTTGGCAACTGGAATTTCTTTGAGGATGGGACGACGAAACCATCTCTTTAACCCTTCTTACCCTACCATTAAACTCAGAGGCCGTTAACCCATAACTTTCAAAAAGATTTTTTATATACGGAGAAACATGCAAAAGAGCCAGAAAGATATGCTTAACACCAATATATTCATCTCCAAATGAATCTACCCTTATTCGATCCGCCAATTCACACACATCAACTATCTTATTGGAAATCTTAAGGTCTTCTACATTAAATTCACCCTTTGACTCATTATTATCTCTCTTATCTAACAATTCTTTCTTTAACAACCTCAAACATCTTTGCAAATCAATATCCATCTCAACAAGAACAGAAGTAACGTCATTCTCGCCAGTTGTTAAAATCCCAATCATAAAAGATTCTGGATAAATGCAATCAACTTGCGCATCAATACTGGACGCCTTTGCAAAAATAACAATTTGCATTACAGACTTATCAAATTTATCAAATGGCTTTTTCCCCCTATCAGGCATACTGTTACCCCTTATTAAACGCAAAACTCGTTTTCTTCGGTTTTATAATCCAAAAAATCTCTCAGTTTTTGCGGATTTTCATTAGTCATTTCTTTACACAAATCAATTATATACGTCTTAAATCCTTCGTCCATATCAGGAAATCTGGCTATAGCTATCCGCCCCTTATCATTGATTTTAGCAACCTCTCTCCCTTTAGAATCTTTTATTACTACACTCATTATACCTCCAAGTAACTAATGGCAGGGTTAAAATTAACAGGAACAAACTCTTTGCTTCCTACCTCTACAATTTTCCTGAGTTTATCTGCAATAACCTCATCGTCTGTTTCGCCCTTAAATTTTTCTATCTCTGTTTCCAACTCTTCCATAAGATCAGATATTTCCTTATCATCATAGAAGTTTAATATTCTAACCCTAGCAGTCATTTTTTTCAACTTATTTATGTTTCTATTTGTAAGTTTTCCTATCTTGCCCTGTTTTCCAATAGATTCTAAGACGTTATCGCAAAGTTCCTTAACATATCCTCTCATATTTGTAACCGTAGACTCCAAAAACCCATCAATAAGTTCTATTTTTCGTTTTTGATAATCCTCTGCAATTCGCCTTTTAGTATTTCGTTCTAACTGATTCTCCAATTCCGCTATCTCTGACGATCTTCTTATTTCTTCTGCCCTTGCTATATTCTCTTCTATAAATGACGGCATTGGAATAATAAAATAAGTCACATCATACCTAAAACTACCTACTACAACTTCTCTGGACGGAATCTTTTCAATAATTTTAGAAACAAAATTTTCTGTAAAAGACTCCGTAGGCCCCGCTGTATCTTCTGGATATAATCGTGCCCAAACATCTCTCGCCATATTTCTATAATCTTCCCTGAGCAAAGCTATTATCGAGTCATACTTAGCACCTAAAGTTACAGCCATTTGCATAAAATCATTTTGTATTATTTTATTATCTCTTTCCCATCTTTCAAAAGCAGTGAAAGGAACAAATTTGCCCCAAACCGTATGAAAACTATAAGCATTAAGAACATCTCTTGCATTACGTTCCAGTCGCTCTATTTCATATAAAATTTTAGGAGGAAGAAGATTCTGCTCTCCAAGCCTGACGTACTTCCTCATAAACTCTTGGCTTTTACCATCAATAAATTTCAGTCCCAAAGCGTCAGGAGTTAATCTGGCTTTAGCTCTCCACCTAGAAATACTAAGCCTGATAATAACACCCTGACTCATCAAAGCAAGCGCCCAATCCGATCTAAATTGTTCTGTCGGAATTTCTTTACCATTTATATTTACAGTCTCTGGCATTTTATCTACTCCGTTTTGTACAGTTCTGTCTAAACATTTGCTCTAATCTAGCCGGACAAACCTGATTAACCGTAACTGCCTCTGTTTTTGCAGGTTCGCCAGCGTGTTCTTTTAAAAATGCATACATTAATCTGTCGTCATCGTACTCCGTCGTTTCTCTATACAAACATGCTCCAGATGTTCCAAATCTCCTACTAAATATCATAGTGTTATTATCAACCATTTCATAGGGGACTTTTCTAGAGGGACTATCTCCTACGCTTTCAAAATGATCTTCGCCAAGATATTCTCCCTTTTCTGTCCATATTTTTCTACAACAATATGCCCATTCCTTTTTTTCAGACCGAATAACGCTCAACATATTTTCAAGATGGTTCAGGTCATACCAAACATCATCATCTGCAAATGTAACATACTCTGTACTTGCCGCCATTAATCCTAGTGATCTCAATGAGGATCCAGCAGCCATACCTTTAACAAATCCGCCCGGAACAACAATGCTATATCTTACCGCTCCTTCTCTTGAAATTTCTACTTTAAAAGGATCGGCTACAACAAGGGTTTGGGGATCTGGATATAAATACATTCCCTCTCTCTTATCATCCCACAAGAGAATATGAACGAAAGGAACCGACTGACAATCTAAAGAATTAATTAGATTCTTTAGACTGTCTTTTCCGGTCGTAGGAGTAATAACTGTAACGAGTGGCTTATCCATCTTTTTTATCCTTGAGGTCAAAACCTGGTTTGGGTGGCTTAACATCAGATTCCGGAGGCTTATTTCCCTTAACTATTTCAACATCCCATATAGTATAAGGAGTCTTTCCAATGTGCCTAAGAACAATACTAGTGTCTGCATAAACCTTACCGCCAATCGCCTTCCACCGTTCGCAAAAACTCCAATCTTCCGATAAATATTTTCTGAATGGAACGGACGCATTAGGAAAGTCATTATCTTTTATATCATAAATCATTGGTATGTAAAGCCCATATATTTTTTTACCAGTAACATTGTCGTCGCCATCGTAAATCAACTCTGGATAAGCCTCTATCATCTTTGTTACAACAGATCTCTTAAGACACCAACAACCCGACGAAAGCCATCTTACTTCCTTAACTCCACTATCAAATTCTGGGGTACCACCATCTATTGTAATTGAAGAACATTGACGTGGACCAGGCTTCTTAACCGCATAAAGCCCCCCGCAAAAGTCCAAATTATGAGATATTAGTTTCTGAAAGATATTGTTATTTGAATAAACATTGACAATTTCAAGATCAGAATCTAGAGACATAAAATATTCATATTCAGGGAAATCGTTATACCATGTAGAGATATGAACATTCCTAACTCGTGAAATAAGCGAGTCATTCTCGTTAAAGTACAATCTAACACTATGCTGAGGACATGACAAAACGGCACTATATAACGAATACATCATTTTTAGTTCTGGACGGTTTAAAACAGGTACGCTTACGAATATTTTAGCCATTTTTGTTCCTTTTTTTTCTAATATATTTACCATCATAAAAAGAATTTTTTCTCATATTGTCTTCTTTCCACATAGGTCTCAAATTTTTATAACTAAAGCATTTTCTTTGATCTTCTACTTTTGTTAAATCAAAATTATACAATACTTTTAAACTAAAAATTCGGTTCAATTTGACTTTTCATTTCTATATAATCTAGGGTTTCAATAAAAACAGTTTTTATTGAGGCGTTTGATAATTCTTTAATTTCAACTTCAGGATGATGCTTGAGCATTAATAATTGAGCATTCATATCTTCCCTATCAACAACCCTAGTGCTATTTTTGCCATATTTGATCTTTTTGATACCCTTTTGTATCATCATTCTTAAGCATCTATAGCATGGGCGTCCCGTAACATAAGCAACACTATTTTGTATATCCTGATAAGAACCATTATATGCTAAAAGAGCATTCTCCTCTCCATGAATCATAAATTTATAACGCTCTGGTCTCGTTAACGGTATTTCTTCATCTGTCGATCCTCTTATAGGCCCATTATATCCGACCGATAATACCCTTTTATCCCCAGAAACAATAACACAACCACATTTACTAGAGGGGTCAAAGGATCTCCTTGCAACAATAAAAGCCATAGCCAAAAAATAATCATCCCAATTAGGTCTTTTACTCAAATTTTCTTTTATATTAATATTTTCAAGTTCTTTATCTGACAACATTTTATTCCTCCTCCATTCTAGACGAAGCTTCAAATCCCACACCTTCGACGGTTTCAAGATCCTCTTCGTCAAGAGCTTTATTCATTTTATTATAAGCATCAGCAACCCATTTGTTGTGTTTTTTATAATCTTTTCTCAACAAAACCCTACACTGATTGGCACTCACAATATGAGCGCATTCAGTTTTCTTTTGAAAATTTACTCGCTTCTTAACGTCTTTCAATGAGTCAAGAATTACATCTTGGTTTTTTTTAAACCCAAATTTATCACATATAAATAACACAGATTCGGCAGAACTACTTAGCCCATAATAATCCATGCAAAAATCTATTATTGTTCCTTTTGCGCCGCAGCCTAAACAATGATAAATCCATAATCCATCTTCTTCAACAAACTTAATACGAAATGACGGCTTCGTATCGGAATGATGAGGCAGAGGACATTTGACTCCGCCAGAAATTCCAGGCTCATACCACTTAATAGTGCAACCTATATCCGTTTCCAAGAATTCTGCCAAATCTACTTTCTTTTTAACAAAGTTATAGAGATAAGGCAAATAGTTTTGATCGTTTTGTGTTATCATTGCTTCCCTATTGATTTCATAAACGCTCCGTATTCATCATCGGTATCATCCACTATTGCCTCTGCAATACCTAATCCTTTTTCTTCCGCCTTAGGTTCTTCTTCTACATCGGATTCTTCTTGAGAAGAGGAAGAAGATGAAAGTGGGGAAGGAGGGGAAGGAGAATGTGCCTCAATACTAAAGTCCAATTCAGAATTATTCGGATCGGCACCTTGTTTCTCTGTTTCGGGCAAAGAGGTTTCCTTTTGCTTTTCTTCTACAGAATTAAATAAATCATCTTCAGACGCCAATTGTTCCTCTGTAATGTCATTGTTGTACACGATATCATCAACAGCCCTGACTTGGCCATCACCATATTCTTGATCCGAAACCCTACCAACCCTTCCATCAAAATCTAACACAACTGTCATTTTAGACTCATCATCTCTAGCTTTAGCAATAGTCAGAGTCATTTTTGTAGGAGGCTTATCTTTATTTAAAAAAACAATAAAAGCGTTTTCAGCATCGGCAGTAACAAGTTGAGATCCACTAATATCTTCTGTATTTACTTCTAGTCTCGAGGCATCATCATCACTATTAACCTTATCTATCTTTTTACGCATCTCTTTGCTTGAATCTTTCTTAAGCTGCATAGCGGTAATAATAACTATATTATGTTTCCTGCCATACGCCTTAAGTCGCCTGTGAATATCTGCTAAATCTAAATCAGATCTACCTTGATGTGATGTCTCAGTTTTAATAACCTGCAAATAGTCAACTATCAAAACATCTACTCTCTTCGTAGCCCTAATTTTATCAACATCAGATAAAATTTTAGTAAGAGTTGTATCGGGAAGGAACTGTAAACAATCATAATGCGGTTTAATATTATTAATTAAATCATCAGCGGCTTCTTTAAGTTTACCATACCAATAATCGCTCAAACCATTTTTTTCTTTCCCGCCACGCTTAATTCTATTATAATCCGTTGAGGCATGCAAAGATAAAATTCTTCTAAAAAATGGCTTTGCTTCTTTTTCAAGACTAGCGTAAGCAACATTATTTCCTGCCTTTGCCATATTGAAACCGATATTAAACAGTAAGGTTGTTTTACCCCCATTAATAGCACCACTAACAACAGTATACGATCCTCTTTCTAGACCGTATACGACTTTATCCAAGGATTGAATCCCCGTAAAAATACCCCCAAAGTCATCTGGGTTTTCACGCCGATGATTTACGTATTGCATTGCGTCTTTTATACCTTCTTCGATACCCATTGTAAGACTATAAGAGTCAGGCTCTAAATTATCAATCGAATCCATTTTTAACTTAATGTCTTTGACAACATCGGTTTTATATTCAGTAGATTTTAACCGAGACTGAAGTTCTGCTAATAATTTATTTCCCTGCATTCCTACATATCGATCATTTATTCTGTCCCTGAGCAGACCATAATCTTGCGTAGAAACATCATGGCGATTCCACACCTTGTCCCAGTGCCCCTTCATAGCTGCTTTTTGTTCATCAGAGCCAGACGGATATTTATCGATAATAATGTCCATCGCACCACGAGTAAGAAGCGTTTGATATTTATTAAAATTATCATATATCATTTTAAAAAGAAACTTATTCTTGTCTATGAAAAAATGCCCCGGAACAACGTTGCCAAACTTGTCCGTTAAATCAGGTTTTATGCCAAAAGCGACAGACTCAATAAGACAGTCTTTATCTTTCAGAAGGATATGAAGGAAGCGAGGCTCTTCCTTTTCTGATGCATGCAAATCGTCTTCGTTAATAAATATATTTTCCATACTATACAACCTTAACCCTAACTCTAAAAACGTCATCCGTCTGTTTTTCTTTATACATCAAGTTCGTCAAATACACCCCGCAATTTTTGTCAAGACCATTTTCTGCCGCAGCCCTATTAAGATCATCAAGGCCTTTCATCGGTTCACTAAAAGATATAATAGTAGGCCTACAACGGTTCTCTCTATGACTCAAAATCTCATCTATAAATTCGCCACTTTCCCAATGAGGTTTAAAAATACTCTTAGAAAATTCGCTAATAAATAAAACATCATAACTCTTTAAAGATTCAGCCATGTCATTTCTATTTATCTCGTCAGTGGACTTGATAGAATAAAGCTTATGTGCCAAATGTGTACATTCAACATAAAATCCAAATAATCTACAGGCAATAATACGGAACAACAACGCATATCCGGCCTTCTTGCGAGATGCTACATCGCCGCCGTCTATTGCTATAAACGGCTTAGTTAATAAACTATTTGCTTCGTTATAAACAAAAGAAGATAGCTTATCGGCATCCTGATATTTTTCACAAAGCAAAGACCTAAAATCTTTTTCATTAATCCTCAAAAAACGCTCTGGAATTCCTGCAGCCCGACCTCTGCGTATTACGGCCAGCGCAACAGCTCTAGCCCTTGCAGTCTTTCTCAACTCCTCTATTTCGGGATGTTTCTGAAAATCCATCGTTATTTCTCCATGTCTATTATACAATTTTTTTATTGCGGAACGTAAAAAGCAGCATTAAATTTCTCAAACGTCTCTTGAAATACTTTAACGCCTGTATATTTTTCCTTCAGTGTCTTTTGCCCTTTTAGTTTATTATCAAAGAAATACTTCAACCACGCATTGAGAAAAACCTTATCTTTACGGTTATTTTCAGCCATAACATCTAAGATTTCAGATGCATATCTAACGTCCACCGCAATATCTTCAAATTTTACACTGCCTCCCGAGCAATGTTCTAAAAAAACATGATAGTATCTAACGAACTCCCTACTGTCCTTAAAGGGGTTTACTTCTGCGTCCCACGAATAAAGCTTTGGCAACGAATCTTCACTAGGCAATGCTTTCTTTGTTTTAGAGGGTTCGTCAGTCTTTCTTATTTTGATTAAATTAGGATCTTTTGGGACTAATTCGTCGGCCATTTTTTTCTCTATTTCAATACTCATCTCTACTCCTCTTTCACTTTCGGCCTTGCATATTTTATTATTAACGCTCAATGGAAGGCGTTGAGTAAAATCACTTGCTTCCCTCAGTCCTTCGAAATCTTCCAAGGGATCAATTTCACGCCTCAAAACATTAAGATACTCTTCCATCTTCATTCCTTCACTCCATAGCGTAAGAAGCGAAGCAACCGATGGATTCATCTTACTAATCATATCATTAAGAAAATCGCCAAACGAATTCTCTACGTCACACTTAGCAATATGTCTTTCCCTGTGATAACCAACCATACAGCCAATCATGTCTTCGGCCAAAGCTAATATCTTTTTAAGCGTCTTGGGCACTACACATCCATATCTATTATATATAATCCAGCTACTAAACGACCTTTCCATAATAAACATAATCGACCCTTTAAATTCCCAAAAATAGAAAATATTATTGTCATGTAATCTTATGACTACCTTCTTCCAATTAGTGACATGATCTTTAACATTTTTCCCCTCGGCATAAGATATAGAGTTGCATTCTAACAAAACATCTTCCATGGAAAGATTTATGTTAGTATAGATTCGATTGTCTTTTACTAAGTTAGATTTGTCATTCTTTTTGCCGTACATTTTATTTCTCAAGACAAAATTCAAAAGCGCCCTAACCATACGAACGTCACTGCCAAGAGGTAACGCATTATAGCAGGCGTCTAAAACAAAATTGATTTGCTTAAAATTCCGCTTATACTCCGTAAGCCCATTTATAATCTTATTTCTATCTTTCATACTCATTTTAAGTCGCCAAAATTAAATACTCTGTACCACGCTGTAAATACTTATGCCCTTCCTCATCATACTTTCTTACGTGGCAAGGCACATTAACAATGTTTTTTCCTTTTCTATATTGATATGTAATTGGTACATCAAAAACTTTAACGTTAGATTTGCCAGCGTTCTTTATTGTAGACGTTATAATATCTAGATTTGCATATGAGGATTCATTGTAGCTTATTAACCATGTCTTGAAATTACCACAGAGCGAAAGTAAAAACTCAAATTGCTCCTGATAACCATTTTTCTTACTAAATCGATTCGAACCGCGTTGGATGTGCTCCATCTCCTCTAACGGACATCCATACAAATACTCTTCTAGGAAGCGATAAAGCACTGCATAATCACTACTTGCGCCCCCATAAGGCGGATCCAGATAAATCAAATCAGCATCAATCATTTTAGACTGCAACAAATCAATAATGTCTGAGTTTAAAACTACACATTCGCTACCTTCTGTCAGAACCTTTTTAAATTTATTAACGGTAATGGGAATTTTATTTATCTCTCGTTGTTTGTTTTTAGAATGATTTAAACGATGCTCAAGATTTGCCACTGTTTGCCCATTGTAATACCTACCGCCTAAAAAACAATTCTGATTAACATGATTCTCAATAGCGAATAACGAGAAGGCGCCCTTATACTTAAGATACATTTCACTCAAAGATTCGGTAAACATAATCTCGTTATTGTCATCTCTTCGTTTTCGAGTAGTATCTCTCCATTTTTCACTCCAAAAAGATTTTCCAACAGTATGTGTCGATCTAAGTGTTTTCAAGTCTTTGCCATAAATAGAAAAATTACTATTCGGGATGCTTGCAAGAGTTGCTTTGTTTAGTAATTCAAGACCACAATAGAATTTGTTTCCACAAAGAACCTCTACATTAGCCCTATACCTATCTAAAAACTTACATTCTTTCTCTGTAAAGAATTTTCCATTGTAGTTATCAAGAACGAACGTACTACAATCTTCTGGAATATTTTTGCAAAGGAAGCGTAAATCATTTGAAGAAATAGGAATATGATCGTTTTCAAGAAGGCAAACAGCCGTAATAGCAGAAGAGGTCAAAAGGTCATTTGCGATAACCCTTTTCCCCATAAACTTGAATAGTAGAGAAACCATGGAACTGCCGGAAAAAGCATCAAAGACACTCTCAAACCGAATTCCTTCTTCCTCAAGCACTTCCCCTATGTGCGTTAGTAATCTTCTTTTGCTCCCAATATAATTACTTGGCACAGAAGAAATTAGTTTGACTATATCGTGCCGACTTCCTCTTGTTGACAATGTTTTAAAAAAATCATCCATTGTTTTGCATCCATTTTTAATATTACTTCTATGTTATTATACATTTTTTCTCAATTATTCAAAGAGGCTACCTTTATTATTTTTAATTCCCAATAAATCGTCTATTTCATCGCATATAAAATTACAACCCTTAGAAGGAAGTACTTCAAATTCCTTCTCTTTTTTCAAAATAACCTTTATTTTTTGCGTATGTCTCAAAAGGAACCTAGTTTTGTAATGATCATAAATTACAACAAGAGATTTATCTTTTTTACCGGCTTTATTTTTCCTAATGGTTCTGCCTATCCTCTGATTAACTCTTGTAACAGACTTGCCACCGCCCGCCATTATAACGGAATCTAGCGTTGGTATATCTAAACCTTCATCGGCTAAACTCGTAGCGATCATACACATCGTCTTTTTATCCCTTAGATCCTGCAAGCTATCTTTTCGTTGTTTTGATGTCATTCGAGAAGTAACAAAAACAGAATCGGGAATTATCTCTTTCAAATAATCGCCCTGAGGATATTGCTGAACTAAAACCAACGTACTTAATCCTCTCGACACAAGATGCTTGGCTGTCTGAGCAACATGGTCATTAAATTTATTATTTTTGACAATACAATGTTCATATATTTTAGGGTAAGAATGAAAATCAGCACTACTTTCAATGGGCTCAATAAAAATATATGGTTTGACTAAAAAATCATTCTTAATCAAATATGACGCACTAACATTTACTATTTTTGAACCAAACATGGCCTGAATCATTATACCAGCATTATCTTCTCTATATGGAGTAGCAGAACCGGCAAATCGCCAATACGCAAGAGGAGAGGCAGACAAAACCTCTTTACACGTCTTGCTAGCGGCATGATGACACTCGTCAAAAAATATTCCCTTAGTCATTCTGATAAGCTTTTGGATTTTCTCGATTTTTTCCGAACTTTCAATACCTTTCTCATCCCATGTATCTTCGTCATCAAAAACATAGTCATCTATTTTAAACTTTTTATTATTGGCATTAATCGCTCTTATTGCTGTTTGGATAGTACAGACGCTTATTTTCTTCATATCGGCCTTACCATCGCCAATCATTCCAACAGGCTCGTTCAAACAAGATGATAAAACACCATGTGCCTGATGCATCAAGTCTTTCGTAAGAACATAAAAGATAAAAGGATAAGTCTTTATTTCTGAAATTAATTTTGTGCTTACTAGGGTTTTGCCGCTTCCTGTCGCCATTTCTAATATCCCTCTAGTAAATTTCAAGGATCTGTTTATCGTAAAGTTTTGATATTCTCTTTCTTCAAAATCAGAGGGAGGAGTAAATATCAAATGAGGCAAATTAACTTCAGGACGATTACGATTATCAACAATGGAATATTCAATATTATGTTTCTTGAGGATATCTCTGACGAAAGCCATAAGTCCGGTATAAAATGCCTGACCTTTATTCTTCATATAGAGTCTGATTTTACCATCCCAAACACCAGCTCTAACCTTAGGCATATGTCTTGCGTTAGCAACTCTGTAAGAAAGAGTTCTATTAAGATCAGATTGAACAGGATCTGGCAAAAATCCAACTATCTTGGAATAAATGTTTCCTATAACAATTTTGACCATTTAGCCCCTGTTAAGTCAGTATTTTAAACGTTATCCGAAGTAGCTGAATCTTCAGCAACTTCTGCATGCGACGATATAATTCTCATTGTGGAATGACACTTAGGACATTCCTTTCCTTCCTCTATATCTCCTTGAGCCATCTCTGTGTGACCACAGGAATCGCAGGAATATATAGAGGAAGAAATAATAACAGAAGAATGACAAGATCCCTTTTTACAGATCGTCATTATTATTTCTCCGTTTTAGTTTGGGTTGTATCTTCTACCATCTTATCCATCAAATTATTATACCGGAGCTTATACATCTCTTCTTCAATAATAGAGTCACTCTTTGGGAGTTTTACGCCATTTAAAAACAAGCTAAAATCTTTAATACTATTTACTTCTTTCCTAAAATAAACAGTATCCATTTTAGAGCATGACGGGCAAAAAATTTCAAGGGCAAGGTCGCCTAAATTTCTTGAATTCAACTTAAGAGAAACAGATCTAATAGAACGCAATGGAAGATCTTTATTACAAAAAGGACATTTAACATTCATCCATTCTGGAATTTCCATGGTTTCTAATGTCTCTTCGTGGAAACGGAGAATAGTATCGGAAAGAGCTTCGTCTTCGCAAAAATTATTCAGCATCGTTTTCCCCTTCGTTTTTAATCAAATCCCGCTTAGCTTTTTCAAGTAAGGCAGCAATACGATTAGCTTCCCTGTATGCGTCTATAAACTGTCCCGCATTCATTTTGCTGATCATTTTGTGCATCTGTCTAATTAAAACATCTAATTCATTAACTTGTTCCAGTAGGCTTTTCATTAGTCTCTCCTTCTTCTTCTAGTTCTTTCAATGCTTCTTTTACTAATTCTGCAAATTTTAAGGCAATGGGATAATTTTCAGCAGTTATCTCGCCTCCAACTTTGTTTCTGATAATTTCATCATAGGATTTACCAAGCCCTAATTCAAATTTTATCTCTTCTTTGTGGGCAGCACGTTCGTTAGCATCACTCAAGTATTTCCACCAATGCTCATAATCAGTACGTTTCTTTGGGTTTGGTCGTCCGTATGTAATTTCATAATTAGGATTGCTAAGCCCAAAGATGTAATGCCTATATTCGTGAATCAATGTTTCAGTTTGTTCAGCATAAGAAGGAATCTCAATAGAATTGACCATCATAACAGGAGGAGAAATAAATATATCCTTTTCTAACTCATATGGAACGTCCCACTTATTTTTCTTAAATAAATTTTCATCTATAAATCCGCCCATAGTACCTCGGCCAAATTTCTTCTCAATAGGACCAACAACAACGTCAAAATCCTCAAACGGGACATTATTTTGAGCGCACATTTTTTTTATAAAGTCTGCCGCATAATGATAGTCGGATATTTTACGAACAACAAAAATATTTGGATTAACAGCGCTTTCGCCCGACGCCTGTGCTCCTCCTCGAAAAGCTACTTCGTCTTTCTTCTCTTTATCCAGACCGCTCCTAACAACACCTTTGATTTTTGCTAATTGAACTCTATTCTTCTCTAGGTCACTAACTGAGTTGCGTTCGCTTTTTATATCAATCTTATTAACTACCGGGTTATATTTACAAATGAATGGGGGGCTTTCAGCTTTTAATACTTTTCTGCAAATATCAGGAGAAACAAACATCGGAGTTTCAATTAAAATATAACCCGACGATATATCATAATCTATTATAATAAAATTCTTATATTGTATCTCTGAATTTATCCGACCAGTATTCTTATCAATAACAGATTCTATTTTCAAAGGGAACGTTTTAGGATTAATTTTAAAAGTGAGATAGTAAGGAACCGCCGCTGGACTTTTATACCCCTCTTGCACAAGAGAATTGACGGACTGCATCAATAAATCTATTGCTTTTATAAGCCCCCCAAAATCCTGCACATTTCTCAAAAGCAAACTCGAAACCTCTTCGAGAGACCATCCTAAATACAAATAACGCTTAATAGCATACAAATCAGCAAACCTTGTAATATCGTCAGGAGCATACTTTTCTTCTTCCGAAATATCAGTATCATATAGATAATCCCTGTATCCGTTAAGAACCACCCATTCTTTTTCTGTAGCTGTAGGCTCTTTACGTTTTTTACTTTGTGCAACGTTAATTAAAATAAATGGCGTTTTTTGAGTTAACAAAACATGAGGCTCTTTGATTTTTTTCCCATAATTATCTAATTCATCTACAAAAGTAATAGAGTTAGCAAAAGACGAAGGAATGTACGACCCTAAAAACTCTTCATTTTTTCGAAATTCTTCTGGCAACGACTTCAATGTAGTTGGCATTTTCCCAAGGTTGACTTCAACAACAGGAAGGTCTCCAAAAACCTTACCATTATAGTGTTTCTGAATAATTTCTTTTGCGTGACTAAAACTACCAAGAGATCTTACTCTCAACGAACTAAAAGGGCTTCCTGCAATAGGTGGTCTTGAAGAAAAGCCTCCAAAGTCTTTCGTAATTCTGACTTCAGCAGCCTTGAGCAAAAGTTCCATCTGATTTGCTGAAAAATCAGATGCATTCGGAATATAAATCATCTCAGAATCATAGTCAAAACAAACATGTAGCAAGTTACCAGAAGGCAGAACAGTACCATCTTGTTTCTTTAGTTGCTTGGCTATCAACGGCTTAGCTACCTTAGCATTCATCGTAACGGGCGAACGCATAACTCTAGGCACTCCGCCAGAAGTTAATGGAGGGATTACAAAATAATTGAGAATCTTATTTTTAAGCTTCATAATATTTATATCTAGAACGCATATTAAATCTTATTCAGAAAAAAGAGCCCAATTACCTTTAATTTTAAAAGTCATAAACGATTCGTGCGTTGTATTTGGGCATCTTCCATTCTACGGGATTAACAGGCTTATATGTTTTTTTATTTAAGACACATTTGTTGTTAATAATTGCAATCGTGGTAGACCAGCTCTTACCTTGAAATTGATTACATAGACCAAACCCATGAAGCCAATTAGATGCGTTAGGCTCATTATATTCTTGATCCAA
>Ga0307380_10001300_pt1 | contig 37016 bp, 29 predicted proteins | sample UN3MG_FD_202239 | JGI IMG/M metagenome (GOLD analysis project Ga0307380, IMG submission 202239) | Soil microbial communities from Risofladan, Vaasa, Finland - UN-3 | ecosystem: Environmental > Terrestrial > Soil > Coastal area > Acid sulfate soil | place: Finland: Risofladan, Vaasa | collected...
TAATATGTTTACTAACTCACAGACACACAATTCACTTTGTAGTAAAAGCAGATAAATACGTAGACGAGTTTCATCAGATAAGGCTTTAAATATTTTTATAGTTGCTTCCATTGTTGTATTCTCCTTTATATATGATGATATTCAGGTTATTGCTGTAAAAATATTTATCCTGCAGGCCAGATTTTTTTTCTACAATTTATAGTTTTTATTAATCTTAGCGAAACAATTTACTATTTATTAATTACAATGGGAATGGCAACGGTTAAATAAAGATATTCCTTTATTTCCCCTTCCTGTATTTCATCTGGGATTTTATCTTTTAATAATATCACCTGTAGATTTTCTTTTTCTCCTGAGTTTAACTCAAATTCAGATACTAAGGGGATGAGATAATCTACTGAGGTTTTTATGGAAGTAATTTTTATCCCCTCTTCCCCTGAATTCGCCAGAATAAACCTTCCTATAGTTTCGCCATCAGAATCAGTCGTTAAATTAAAACTTGTCCCTGCCGGAGAAATACTTACTGTTGGAGCGGGTTTCTCTGTTATATAACCATCAACACGTAGTGAAAAAGCCTTTCTCCTGGGGTCATTACAGTATACACGCACACTCTCTCTTACTTCACCTAACTCATGTTGACTGGAATCATAGGTAAAAGTTACCTCCTGTTTTTCTCCCGGAAGAATTGTGAGAGGTATTTCTGTATCGTATTGGATATATTCAGAGGCGTCTATCTTATCTATTATCAGATCCAGCTCTCCCTTATTTTCAATAGTAAAAGTAAAGGTAGGCAAATCCCCCTGTGAAATCAGCCCTAAATCCCATTGAGAATTAGAAAGGAAAGCCTGGGGAGAGGGTATAGGTTCTACTTCAGTAATTACTGTAATCTTTGCTTTGGGGAGCTGGGGATCATTTGATTCGATATAGATATCTTTTTTAACTATGCCATTGTAACCGGTAGGATTAAAAGTTACCTGCAGTTCGGCTGATTGTCCGGATTTTATATTATCAGAAGAGAGCATGGTGGCTGTACAGCCGCAGGAAGACCGTACTCGGCTGATAATCAGTTCTTCTCTTCCGATATTTTTTATAGTAAAGATATGAACAGGTCTTTCGTCTTCTTTTATCTTTCCAAAATCCCATTCTTCTTCGGAAATAGAAATAGTAGGCGGCTGGGAAGACTTGTTTTGAATATTATAAAATATTAAAAAAGCTCCTACTATAACTATTATACTTATTAAGATAATAATAATTTTGTTTTTACGAACCATAATTATACTCCTTTGTTATATATTAATTAATTTACCAATTTGCCGATTCACCAATTAAATTAGTCGTTAGTGAATAGTCGTTAGTAGCACCACAGCGTTGCTGTGGTGAAAGAGTAGAACGGCACGCCGTGCCTCTACATTATCAAACGTAAACCCATAATTCAAAATTAAAAACTTTTTCGGATGATGTGTTGCTTTTTTTGTAGGGGTCGGATTTATCCGACCCGTATTGTTCTTAAATTCTCTAACGGGTTCGATGAATCGAACCCCTACCTTCTAAATGCTTTAAGTTATTAGCTATTATTCTGAATTCTGACTACTGGCTTCTGACTTCTGTCTTATAAAATCGAAACTCGCAACTTGCAACTTTCTTTCTATACGCTAAACGCTGCCCGCTCTACGCTATTTTTCTTCTTTACATATACTATATACTACATAATATTTCCTATACGATACGCTATCTTCTCTTTTCTTTCTCCTCACGCAATACGCAATACGCAATACGCGATACTATTCTACATAAATTGCCTGTAAAATTTCTTTAGTAGAGCTCTCCGGTGCCTGGACATATACTACCACATGTATGTTATTCATGTTCTTCACATTATTCAGTATTTCAGAAGATAGATTAAACTCCTGAATTGCTCCAGGAGTAAAACTAATAATCTCTTCTGAAGTTATAATGTCGCGAACAACATGATTCACATTCTTACCTTCCGAACCTAAATATACCGAATCTTCATAAATCATTGCGCCGATAACCAAATCCGTCAAGTCTTCAGAACTAATATTCTCAATACTGCCATTAATACTAACAGTAAGGTTGGTAGTATCAACACTGGAAGATGCTGAGATATTTATTTTAGGTGCTGTGGCTAATTCAGCATCAAGTGCTTTTTGGTAATTATTATAATTACTTTCATTATAATGGACAATTTGATTCAGACCATTAAAATAAGCATCAGGGGTATGACGAGAGATACCAAGAGAGTCAGTATACCATTTAAACCTATCTATGGTTTCAGCGATAGCCCAACCTGTATAGTCTGGTTCAATATTCCAACCATATTCTTCTAAGACTACTAATTTATCAAATCCATATTGTTCTAATAATTGAGCCATAGCATCCTTGGCCTTAGGACAATTGGGACAGGTAGGAGCAACAAACAGTTCCACCATCACCACCCGTTGATTTTCCTGAGAAAGAGGTATAAGTTGAAAATCTAATTCTGTAATCTCGTTTTCTATAATTTCAACCATTTTAGTCTGACTGAAATAACCCTCGATAACAGCGGTAACTTCTCTGTTACCTACAGGTATTTTATTTAAAATATAATTTCCTGAAACATCAGAGGTAGAGCTAATATTCCCGGCACCAATCAATACTCCCGTCAAAGGTTCACTACTTTGTTTATCGGTAACTGCTCCACTAATTCCTCCAGTAAGAGTGGGAGAGAAAACGCATCCACTCATTGATAATGATGTAAAAAATATCCCTAATAAAACTATCCCTATTCGGAATATATATTTATAGTTTTTTCTCATTAAATAATTTCCCCTTTATGTTAGGTAATTTTATATATTTTATGATAATTATGGTAAATAAAATATACTTTTCTAATACCCGGGTGGAGGATCACATGCTCCATCGTCACAACCATCATCCTCTTTGGTCCCTTTTTTAGGAGCCCCTTTTTCTTTGGCTTCTAAGAAATAACTGAGATATTGAAACATTAAATTTTGTTGTTTGGAGATTAAGCCCGGATAAATTCTCTTTACGACCAAATTCTTATCTAAAAAGATATTGGTGGGTAAAACTTCAATATTATAAAGATTGCTCACTTCATTTTGGCTGTCTAATAATATAGTGAAAGATATTTTTTTATTACTCCAAAACTCTTTAATCTGAGTTATATCTTCTTCTTTCAGGTCTTTACGGGTATTTATCATAATTACCTGGTATTTTTCTTCAATGATATATTCTTCAAAATACTTGGCCAGATCTTCTATGCCGCATGCTGAATCCTCATTCTCATTATTGCAAAAGTAAAGAATAAGTAGTTTTTGTTTTTCTTTGTAATCCTCTAAATTAAAGGTTTCTCCATCTATAGTCTTAAGAGTAAAATTAGGGGCGGGAAAACCTTTTCTAAAAGATGAAGAAAAGGCAGACGGGCAAAAAGAAACCAAAAAAGTAATTACTAATAAAATAGTTAAAAGATTATTCTTTTTATTCCTCAAATAAAAAATCATTTTGAAACACCTCTCTTTTGATTCACCAATTGACCAATTGACCAATTCACCAATTGACCGATTCACCGATTTACCAATTAAATTAGTCGTTAGTATTTAGTTAGCGTAGAGCGTACAGCACTTAGCGTATAGGTGCGGGCTACAAGTGTAAGTAAAATACAATTAAGCAATTCGCCAATTAAGATAAAGATTAAGATCGATTCACCAATTGACCAATTAAATTAGTCATTAGTATAATCGTATCGTGTTACAGAAGCCAGGATTCAGGTGTAGGGACACAATGAATTGTGCCCATTTTCTTTCTCTTTCTTAACTCGATACTATATACTCGATACTGTTTTTACTATTCCACATAAATCTATTTAATAATACGTTAGTATTAAGTACGAGTTACAAATTCATGCTTTTAGTAAAAAATTCCGCTGTATAGCAGCAGCACGGCTAATCCGAAAAACAGCAGAGTCATTGCCATCTTGATTTTCCCAAAATTCTTTTGAGTAAGTGCAGCCCATTGTGTTGAAGTAGTCCCCCAGTAAGTAAAAGAAAAGACCAGGATTAAAGGCACTACAAACATTAGATTATAGAACAAGAGATAGAATAAAGCATTGACCTTTAAGTCAGGGATAGTACTGATAAACATGATAGTAGGAAGATAAATCTGACCGGTACAGGCTAACTCTAAAAGAGAAACTATAAATCCAGTTACTGCAGCCATTAAGATAAAATTGCTCAGCCTTACATTCTTGCGAATAGCAGAATGAATCATATTTTTTAAAAATGAGGGTAATTGGAGTTTAGCATCTTTAGTGGTCCCTTTTTTCTTGAATTGTAGATAGTCATATAGACTAACCACCCCTAAAATTAAGGCTAGTACAGCGGTAACCAGAATGAATATCTTTCGGACTAAAGGTAAAAAAGATAAAGAAGTAATCATCTTTAAAGCCCCGGTACCGATCAAGAAATAGGTCAGAAAGACAGATAGAGTAAATATTCCTCCTACCCAGAGAATTTCTCTTCCTTTTCGGTTGACCAAGGTAAGATAAGAGATAAAGAAGATGATGGAAGCAAAGGCACAGGGATTTATACCATCAATCAAACCGCTCACTGCTACTGCAGCCAGACCGAAGGACTGAAAACGAGTTATTAATCTATCTTGAGCAGTAAGGTCTTTTTCTTTAACTTTTTCCCAGGGGGCGATAGTTTCTGTGGTTGAATACTTTTGAATTAATTCGTCTAAATTATCAAAAGTAATAGCACTTCTAAAAAGGTAATCATCTCCTAAAAATATAACCGGAACTAAAAGCCTTTCCTCTTCGGGCATCTGATATAATTCGCCTAAGGATTCAGCTAATTCCATATTCTCGGATAGACTAATATCAAAACTTTCTATGATTAGATTATCAGAATACTTTACGGAAATATCTTTCAATATAATCTTGGCTTTATCACAATCATGACACCCTATTTCGTAAAAATAGGCTAAATAAACCGGAGAACTAACCGAACTTGATGTGCTTGCGGCAAAAGAATTAATTGTATAGAAAGAAGAAAATTGGCTTACAAAAATCACAAAAAATAATGAAAACAAAACAAAAGTTAAAGCCAAATAATATTTTTTCTGATTTATATTGTTTAATATATTATTTATTGATCTAGCCCTCATGATAATTCTTCCCTTCAATTATATCAAAATATTTAAAATATAACGATTTGTAGCAATTCGCTCAACCATTATATTTTTACAACAAATTCTTCACAATAAAATATGCGGTTAAGATTTAACATGATAAACCTATCATACGTATCTATAATTGTCAAGAATTTAAATTTCGAATTTATTCTATAAACTCTAATACCTCTTCTGTTTTCTTTACAATCTTAGGTTTTAGCTCTTGGCTAGGAATTCCCATGGGGACTAAAGCCATTAAGTTCCAGGGTTTTTCTATCTTAAGTATTTTATCCAGTGCCGGTGCGGCAATTAGCGGACCACACATCCAACAAGTGCCATAACCTTTCTCGGTAGCAGCCAATAATAGATTCTCTACCGCTGCAGCGACGCTCTGAATTTCTACATGAGAGCTTAAAAGTTCAGATTGCCTTTTCTTTAATCCCTCTAATTTTAATATTTCATCTACCATCGAATGATAAGGTTTCACTAATACAGCAAAGACTAGTGGAGCTTTTACAAAGAAAGTAGAATAAGCTCTCATGCCCTTTGCTCTAACCCCTGCTTCTTTTAATTCCGGCCAGTTACTAATTTCTTCTATCTCGTTCATAATTGCTTTTTTCATCCCTATCAGCATATCTTTATTGCTTATAGCTATAAAACGCCACATCTGTTTATTGTGGGCACTTGGGGCAAGACAAGCTGTTTGAACAATATCATAAATATCCTTTTTGGGGATTTTATCTGATTTAAATTTACGTATGCTCCTTCTTTTTTTAATTGCCTCTATTAATTCCATAATTATTCACTCGCTCCTTTTTAAATGTTCCCTTTAATTTTAGCACATTATTTTATTAAGACAACTGCAAAAACCGATTAAAAATTTTATTATAAAAAACTTGACAATAAACATACGTTTATATTATAATTTAAACAAGATGATAAATGGTGTTAATATAAATAATTATAGCAAATTATTATATAAACTTTTTAAAGGAGGCCAATCATGCTTAAAGAAGATTCCCTTGACCCAAATCATGAAAAGACTCTTCAGTTGATTCAAAAAAACATTAGAGAAAACGGTTATCCCCCCACTGTTCGAGAAATCTGCAAAGCCGTGGGAGTAACTTCCTCTGCTACTGCCCATAAATATCTTACTATTCTGGAAAAGAAAGGCTATATCAGTCGAGAAAAAGAAAGGTCTCGAGCCATCAGAATTATACCCCAAACCAATAAAGTGCCCGTAATAGGAAGTGTGGCAGCAGGAGAACCCTTGTGGGCCTTAAAAGATATCACCGAAGTTATACCTATACCGGAGCAGCTCTCTGGCAGTGAAGAATGCTTTATGGTAAAAGTTGAAGGTGATAGCATGATCGGAGATCACATTCTTGATGGGGATTATGTCATGGTTAAGCCCCAGCAGGATGCTGACAACGGAGACATTGTCATCGCTCTCCTAAATCAGGAAGAAGTTACAGTAAAAAGATTATATAAAAAAGACAATCAGATTACCCTACAGCCTTCAAACCCTCTTTATAAGCCTATAAGCACCAAAGATGCGATTATCCTGGGCAAGGTTATCGGAATTTTAAGACGATTTAACGGAGGAAAAAAATAGTAACCATGCTATATATCGGTACTTCTGGTTATAGTTATAAAGATTGGATAGGGACCTTTTATCCCGAAAATACTGATAAAAAGGATATGCTAAAACTATACGCCCAAAAGTTTAAGGTTTCTGAAATCAATTCTACTTATTATCGCATACCTCATCCGGCATCATTTTATTATTTGCAGCAAAAGGTCCCTGCTGATTTCAAGTTTACAGTAAAAGCTAATCAAGAAATGACTCATAGCCGGGAAGAAAATCCCACTATTTTTAAAGATTTTAAAGAATCCATAAAGCCCTTGCTGGAGGCAGGTAAATTCGCCTGCGTTTTAGCTCAGTTCCCTTATTCTTTTTATAATACCCCCTCCAATCGGGATTACCTTCTCCGCTTCAAGGAAAGAATGGAGGATATACCCCTAGTGGTAGAATTTAGAAATTCTTACTGGATAGATAACGAAATATTCAGGATTTTAAAAAACAACGACATAGGTTTTTGCTGTGTAGACCAACCTCAGCTCAAAGGTTTAATCCCGCCCATAGCTGAAGCTACTTCTAACCTGGGTTATATTAGATTTCACGGCCGCAACAAAGTTAATTGGTGGGAACATGAAAAAGCCTACCAGAGGTATGATTATCTTTATAGTGAAGAAGAATTAAAAGAATGGATACCTAAAATAAAAAAGATCTCCGAAAAAACCACCGACCAATATATTTTTATGAATAATCATTATAAAGGTAAGGCAGTTAAAAATGCCCTAATGTTGATCAAGCTTCTTAAAGAAGAAATAAAAGCCGGAGAAATTAAAGAAACAGAGAAAGAGAAAGAAAAATAGGGTTAAAGAAAAATTGCTTATATTTTTTTTGCTTTTCGAAACAAACATACGTTCTAAACTGGTCGTTAGTGAATAGTTGACAAATTCATAGACATCGCGAACTCAAAAGTTTACACACATCGTGAACTATACAACTTTAAATATTCTATACTGACCTTAAAAAAGGAGGTCAGTATGAATATCAAAGAATTTAGAGAAAAAGCTATAAAAAGATATAAAAACGGTGAATCTCCTAAAGAAATCTATCAGAGCCTTGGTAAAGGTAAGACCTGGTTTTTCAAATGGTTAAAACGTTATAAATTAGATGGGGAAGATTGGAATAAAAGTCCCTCTCGCAAACCCCATCAAAGTCCTAAAAGGATTGATAAAATTATGGAACAAACGATAATTGAAACCAGAAAACATTTAGAAAAAAAATTATATTCCCAGATTGGAGCCCTGGCTATTAGTTATAATCTTAACCAACAGGGAATAATCTCCCCTCCGATATCAACGATTAATAAAATCCTTAGAAGAAACGATTTAATACATCAAAAAACTAAATATATCCCTAAGGGAGTTAATTACCCTTCTTTGGTGATATCCCGAAGTAATTATCTTCATCAATTGGATGTCGTTGGACCCAGATACATAAAAGAAGATGGACGATTCTATTCAATAAATATCATTGATGCCTATGACCGTAGAAACAGTATCAACCCTGACCGCAGACAGAACAGGATAGCTATCATAACAGCCTTAATCTGTTCCTGGTATACTTTAGGCATCCCTTACTACCTGCAGATGGATAATCAATTAGCGATGCGGGGGAGCAATCATTACCCCCACTCTTTCGGAGTAGTCATCCGTCTCTGTCTTTACATGGGGATACAACCTCTTTTTATTCCCCTAAGAGAACCTTGGAGGAACGGGATCATCGAACATTTTCAGAATGTCTTTGATAAGATGTTCTTTCGGACCCAGTATTTTAAAGACTTTGATTATCTTTACAAAAAGGCTAAAGAGTTTGAGCTATTTCATAATCAGAATCATAATTATAGTACTTTAAGAGGCCTTACTCCTAACCAAAAGTGTTCCGGAGATATCAAGCTTTTATCTGCTTTCTTTAGGCTTCCTGAAAAGTTGGCTATTTCTCCAGGACATGTACACCTTGTTCGTTTTATAAGGAGTGATCGTGTTTTAGATATCTTTGGAGAAAAATATATTATGCCCCAAGATGTAGAGTATGAATATGTCTGGGCTACTATTGATACTGCCCAAGAAAAATTGTTTGTATATCATGATTCTAAATTAGTAGTAGAACATCCCTATTCTTTACCAAAAAGCTCTATTGATTTATCAAGGTTCAATCTCTAAAGTTCACGATGTCTAGATATTTTATTATCATTAGGAGTTCACGATGTCTGTGTACTCTAATGCCCTTAAGAAGGGTTCACGATGTCTGTGTATTTAATAAATAGTCATTAGTAAGAGATGCTGGTAGAAATGTTACAAGGTTTTTAGCTAGTTATCTATTTAATTGCTTAATTAGTTTTAAAGATGTAGGTTGCGGGTTTCAAGTTTATAGCTTCGGAGGTAGGGGTTCGATTCATCGAACCCGTCAGAAAATTAAAACAATACGGGTCGGATAAATCCGACCCCTACAAAAAATCTATAAATACATACAGAATTTTTATTATAATACTATACGCTATGCTATTCACTAACAATTAATCCAATTGGTCAATCGGTAAATCGGTGAATTGGTGAATTCAATTAAGAAGAAAGGATTTTAAAAAATGGATATGGTACACCTACATGTACACTCTCAATACAGTATGCAAGACGGGTTCTGCAGCCTTGATGATTTAGTTAAACAAGCTGCTAAATTTAATATGAAAGCAATGGCTTTAACTGACCATGACGGGCTCTACGGAGCTATTCAGTTTTACAAAAAAGCAAAAAAAGCGGGAATAAAACCCATTATCGGCTGTGAAATACGGATAAAAGATAATCAAAAATCCAACCAAGTCTATCATTTTATTCTTTTGGTCAAAGACAAGGAGGGATATGGCAACCTCTGTCAGATTATCACCAAAGCTCATCTATCTAATCCTGGCTCTATCCCGGCCATAGAAAAAGATATTTTAGCCAAATACAATAAGGGAATTATTGGATTAAGCGGATGTAATAAAGGAGAAATACCTCTTCTCATTTCCCAAAATAAGACCGAGCAAGCCGAAGAAGCCGCTCGCTGGTATCAACAGGTATTCGGTAAAGAAAACTTTTATTTGGAATTGTCTTTTCATGGTCTCGCTCAAGAAAAAGAAATTAATTCCCGGTTAATAGAAATGGAACGAAAATTAAAGATTCCTCTGGTAGCAACCAATAATGTCCATTACTTAGAAAAAAATCAGGCCTCCTCTCAGCGTCTGCTAAATAAGATTGCCAATTTGGGGACAAAAGAAAGATTTTATCATCAGCGACTTGAGACTGATGAATATTATTTTAAATCTCCCTCAGAGATGGAAAAAACATTTTCCCGGGTGCCTCAATCACTTAGAAACACAGTGGAAATTGCTGAAAAGTGCAACTTAGAACTTAATTTAGGAGAAATTCATCTCCCTGCTTATCCCCTGCCCTCTTCTTCTTCCGCCCCGGATTATTTAAAAAAACTTTGTCTGGAAGGTCTTAAAAAATATTACCCTATCCTCTCACCGGAAGTTATAAATCGCCTGCAATATGAATTAAAAATAATCAACCAGATGGGTTTTGCCGGATATTTTCTAATCGTCCGGGATATAGTCCGCTTTGCTAAACAAAACAATATTCCGGTAGGACCGGGGAAAGGTTCTTCGGCCGGCAGCTTAGTCTCTTATCTTCTTAACATAACCGAAGTCGACCCTTTAAAATACCAACTTTTTTTTGAAAGATTTCTCAACCCGGAAAGAATAGACCTTCCGGATATAGATATAGATTTCGGCCAGCTGGGGAGAGAAAAAGTAATCTCTTATATCTTTAAGAAATTTGGGCATAATCGGGTAACTCATGTCAGCACTATCTCCACCTATGCCGCCCGCTCAGCCATTCGAGATGCAGGGAGAGCACTGGGATTCCTCCCTCGGGAGATAAATAAAATCGCACAACTTATGCCTATATTCTCCTCACCGGGAGTAATTAGAGCTTCTCTTAAACATTTACCTGAACTGCAAAAACTCCCTCAAGCCCAAGAACCCCTTAAATCACTATTCTCTTTTGCTCAAACTATAGAGGGGATACCCCGGCATCTCTCTGTACATGCCTCCTCGATGATAATCTCAGATAGGCCGCTTTCCGAAATAGTCCCTCTGGAAATGACTAATCAGGGAGAGATAGTCAGTCAATATGAAAAAGAATCCATCAAAGATTTAGGCTTATTGAAAATGGATATTCTGGGCTCCCGCAGTCTTACCGTAATTAAAAAGACTTTAGAAATGCTAAAAGAAGAAAACATAAATATCAACCTTAGTAAGATCCCCCTTGATGATAAAGCCACCTTCTCTGCCCTGCAGAAAGGCAAGACTCTGGGAGTCTTCCAACTAGAAAGCTCGGGGATGTCCTCTCTTCTAAGAAGGCTTTTTCCTTCTCATTTGAATGATTTAATTGCTGCCTTATCTTTATACCGACCCGGTCCCTTAGATAGCGGGATGACCGAACATTATCTTAAAAGAAAGCGGGGCGAAGAAGAGATAAACTATCTACACCCCAAATTAAAACCTATTTTAAAAGACACTTATGGAGTTATTCTTTATCAGGAACAGGTCATGCAGGTAGTTTCTGTTTTTGCCTGCCTTAGCCTGGGAGAAGCCGACCTCTTTCGTCGAGCCATTAGCTCCCGTTCACCGGTAGAAATGGAAAGGCAAAGAGATAATTTCCTTAAAAAAGCTATTCAACAGGGAAACGCTGAAAAAGAAGCGGAAAAAATTTTCCATCTGATCTCTAAATTTGCTCACTACGGTTTTAATAAAGCTCACAGCACCTCCTATGCCCTAATCTCTTTTGTAACCTGTTATCTTAAGGTGCATTATCCCGCTTACTACCTGGCTTCCATGCTCACCTACGGTATGGGCTATTATTCTCCTGACCGTTATATTCAGGAAGCCCGACGCTTCAAGGTCAAAGTGCTTTCTCCTGATATAAATAAAAGCAAAGCTGGCTTTACTGTAGAAGATGGAGCTATACGAGTGGGGCTGGGTAAGATAAAAGGTATGGGAGAAAAGCATTTAAAATCCATTCTATCTCTCAGGGAAAAATTCCAAAGATTTAATTCCCTGTATGATTTCTGTTGCAAAACTACGCCTTTAAGAATTAATCAACCATTAATAGAAAATCTAATTAAGATAGGGGCTTTCGACTTTACCTCTTACCCCCGTTCGGCATTATTAACCCTGCTCCCTCTTACTTTAAATGAGGTTAGAAAGAAGAAAGTCAAAGATGGGGCTCAAAATAAAATATCCGAAGAGAGTGAATTATGGAATACCGAACTCATTGACTCTGACTCAATCCCTGCTTATCCTTTTTCTATAGCTTTCCAAATGAGCTTAGAAAAGGAAATACTCGATATATATATAACTAACTATCCTTTAAAAAAATATGATAAAATATCAGCACGCCTGCCGATTATGAATTCTAATCAACTGTTAAATTATTTTTATCAAAAAACAATCTTAATAAGGGGAGTGCTAATCCAGGCAAGAAGACAATTTACCAGGCACAAACAAGTTATGGCTTTCCTGCTTCTGGAAGATGAAGCAGGTTTTTTTGAAGTAATTACTTTCCCGGCTGTCTATCAAAAATATTCCAACCTCTTTCGTAAGGAAGCGCCCCTTTTGATAGAAGGAGTCTTAAGTAAAGGTAGCGATGACTCTAAAATAATCGCCCGGAAGATTGTAAATATAAATAGTATATCGTATATCGTGAATGAGAAAGAAAAGATAGCGGATAGTGTATAGGAAACAATGTGATAAGTAATGTGTAATATGTAGGGGCAGACCTTGTGTCTGCCCGTAATGAGTAAACGTAGGGCAGGTCCGCCTGTCAAAAAACGATGCGGGTCGGATAAATCCGACCCCTACAAAATCCAGCAAACTGGATAACCGACTAACTAGATTAACTTGTAACTTGATCTAAAAATGAAAAACTATAAACCTATTTTCCAGTTTAGAAAGGAATAAAATAGTGAACAACATTAATTGTCTATCCATAATTCATTTAGACCTTGATGCCTTCTTCGCCTCGGTAGAGCAAAGAGATAATCCGGCTTACCGGGGAAAACCTATTATTGTGGGAGGAATAAGCGGCGGAGATAAGAATTCAAACCGCGGAGTGGTCTGTGCCGCCTCCTATGAAGCCCGTAAGTACGGTGTTCATGCCGGCATGCCCATCTGGGAAGCCCGTCAAAAATGCCATAAGGGAATTTTTATTCCTTCTCAAATGAACAAATACTTAGAGGCATCTAAAAAATTCTTTCAGATATGTAGTACTTATACTCCCTTGATAGAACCGTTGAGTATAGACGAACTTTTTTTAGATGTATCCGGATGCGAATCACTCTTTGGCTCATCTGAAATCATCGGCAGAAAAATTAAAGAAAGAGTTCATCAAGAATTAGGGCTCAAGGTATCGGTGGGGATAGCAGAAAATAAATTCTTAGCCAAGATAGCCACCAACCTGGGGAAGCCGGATGGTTTCTATATTATCTCTTCAGAAGATATTAAAAAAATCCTCTATCCCCTCCCTGTATCTTCCCTTTGGGGAATAGGGAAAAAAACAGAAGAGTTACTAAAAAAATCCGGTATTTACCTGGTAGAACAATTAGCTAAAATGCCTGATGCTATCTTGGAGAATCTTCTGGGAAAAAACGGAAAAAAGATAAAACTTCTGGCTCAAGGGATAGATGAAAGTCCGGTTACTCCCCCTTCAATCGTAAAATCTATCGGTAAAGAAACAACTTTCAGTACTAATATAACCGAAAAAACAGTTCTCGTAAAGGAACTGTTAAAAATTTCCCAGCTGGTGGGTTATACTGCGAGAAAAAAAGGTTATAAAGGCAGGACCATTACCTTAAAAATAAGGTTTCACAATTTTATTACCCTGAATAGATCTAAAACTTTAGAAAACCCTACCCATCTTGATGATATCATCTTTAAAACAGTCGTGGAACTCCTGGATAAAGCAAGTCATAAAAAGGGCGGGGTTAGACTTTTGGGAATAAAACTCTCCAATCTTACCCTGGGGAATGAAAGAAAGCAATTGAAGTTCTTAAGAGACGAAGAGGATAAAAAAGATGATAAATTAGAACAACTTACCCAATCTTTAGATAAAATCAGAGAAAAATTCGGCACTAAAGCCGTAACCCGAGGCAGCCTTCTGTCTAATCTATTGTCAGAAGAACCGTCCCCTTGACATTCACGAGCCAGCCTTCTGTCTAATCTATTGTCAGAAGAACCGTCCCCTTGACATTCATCCCCTTGACATTCACTAATTAAAATACAGGTCATACTTACAGCTATTAAAAGTGATAACGCGATTATTTGAAATTTTTTCTGAATTTTCATTATTCTCCCCCTGTCAATATACTAAGGGGTCAGCCCTTGACATTGGACATTTCGGTTAAATTTGTCCTAGCTTTCTTCTTTAATAGGGTGAAACAATACGACGTGTTCAGCATGGCACGCCATGCTGCTAAGATGAAACCAAACAAGAGTTAGACTTTGACATTAGACATTTCTGTTGTTAATGTCTCTAAAAATATTATGCCTATACATATAATATACAATATAATTTTTAAAAATCCTCTTTTTTCCCATAAAAATAAATAAGGGCCTGTCGTTATTTGTTCTTATTTCTCTTTTTCTTTTAAAGCTTTTAATATTTTTTCCGGAGTGATGGGAAGATGGTAGATTCTTACTCCTATGGCATCAAAAATGGCATTGGCAATGGCCGGCGTGGTAGCAATGGTAGCCGGTTCTCCAATTCCTTTGGCTCCATAAGGCCCTTCGGAATCTTCATTCTCTATTAATCGGGAAATAAACTGAGGGGTATCCATAGAAGTAGGAATTAGATAGCCGGTTAAATCCGGATTTAAAGTGATTCCTTCTTTGATAACCTGTTCTTCCATCAGAGCCATGCCTATACCCTGAACCGTTCCTCCTTCTATCTGCCCTTCTACATTCTGAGGATTTATAGCCTTGCCAATGTCTGCTGTAGTATAAACTTTTAGCACCTGAACAATTCCGGTATCTGTATCTACCTCTACTTCAATTACTTGAGTAACAAAGGTATAGGCTACGTAAACTTTTTCACCCTGCCCGGTTTTGGGATCAGGTTTTTCGGTATGAGGAAAGAAAGATGCTTCTGCTTTTAAAGTATCACCTCTTTCTTTTACCCTTTCTGCTAATTCCCAATAACTTAATTTATTATTCGGATTATCCTTTCTAAAAATGTAACCATCTTTTATCCTTAAATCAACATGGTTGGTTATAAAATTCAAACTAGCATAATGATAAATACTGCTCAATAACCCTTCTGATGCTTCTTTAACTGCATTGCCAGTAAAAAATGTCTGCCGGGTTGCGGAAGAAGAGCCGGAATTTTTAGTTAAATGGGTATCTCCCGGAATAATTCGGATTATTTCCGGTTTCACTTTCAAAACTTCAGCTGCAATCTGGGTAATTACCGTTAGCACTCCCTGTCCCACATCCGCAGCAGCAGTTCTAATTAAAACCTTACCACTGTCTTCAATTTCCGCTGAAGCAATGGAGTGGTCAGGAAATCCTTCTCCATAACCAAAACCGAACATAATAGTGGCTATTCCTCTACCATGTTTCTTCATTGTCTTCCCTCCTTCCAACCAGCCATAACTGCCGTTTCTTTAATGGTCTCTTTCACTCTTACACTATGAGTTAATATCTGTCCATTGGGTGTAGTAGAGCCTATATCATAGGCATTTTGTAAGCGAATTTGCATCGGGTCCATCCCCAATTTGTGGGCTAAAATATCCATCTGGGATTCATAAGCAAATGCCATTTGAGTAGCACCAAAACCACGCATCGCCCCGCAATAAGTATTATTTGTATAAACAGTGTAAGCAACCCCTCTTACATTATCTACATTATAGGGTCCGGTACAATGATACATACCTTTATGCACTACTGCCAGTCCACTGGAGGCATAAGCCCCGGTATCACCGATTACTTCTACCTGGCAAGCGGTTAAATAACCTTTTTTGGTAACACCCGTTTTCATGCGAATAATAAAAGGATGCCTCTTGGATTGAGCAATCATCGATTCCTCTCTGGTGTAAGTTAATTTTACCGGTCTTTTAGTTTCCATAGCTGCTAAAGCAAGATGTATGTGTACAGAAATATCTTCCTTCTTACCAAAAGCGCCTCCGATAACCGGCTGAATTATCCTTATTTTTTCTTTGGAAAGACCCAGAGATTGAGCAATATCGGCCTGAGTGTCGTGAAGCCATTGAGTGGCAACCCAGAGTTTAATCACTCCACTCTCTTCATTATAAATTCCCACTCCTGCTTCTACTTGAAGGGGCACCTGATCTAAAGAACTTGTTCTATATTCACTCTCTATCATGATATCCGCTTGAGTAAAACCTTTTTCTATATCACCTTTTTTTAAATAATGGGTGGCTAGAATATTGCTATCTTTATGAATAAGCGGGGCATCCTTTTCCATAGCCCGCAAGGGGTCGGATATTACTTCTAATTTATCTACTTCCACCTTGATTAATCCAATTGCTTTAGAAGCAATTTCTTTGGTTTCCGCAATAACAATAGCCAGGGCATCTCCCATAAAACGCATTTTCTGGCTAATTCCTACCAGAACCGGCTGATCTTTAATAATTAAACCAAAATTTTTCACTTGTGGAATATCGGCAGCAGTAATAATCTTAACTACTCCCGGTAATTTTTCCGCTTTACTTGTATCTATTCGGCGTAAATAAGCATGAGGATGAGTGGCTCTCTTGATTTTTAAATACAACATATCATTAAAATAAATATCGTCAGGATATATAGCTTTACCAGTTACTTTATCTTGGACGTCTACTTTGTAAATATTTTTACCTACATATCTTTTAGGCATCTTTTTCACCCCTTCCTCCGTTTCTGCTCGATAATCTATCTGCAGCCAATTTAACCGCATCAAATATTTTTTGATAACCGGTACAGCGGCAGAGATTGCCGGAGATACCCCGTTTAATTTCTTCTTCATCGGGATGAGGATTTTCTTTCAACAGTTTTTTGGCAGCTAAAATCATTCCCGGAGTACAGAATCCGCACTGAACTGCCCCTGTTTCCACAAAAGCTTCTTGGATTGGATCTAAATGGCCGCCGTTTCCTATACCCTCGATAGTGGTAATAACTGCTCCATCGGCTTGAGGTGCTAATACTAAACAGGAAGCTATCAGCTCACCGTTCATAATTACAGTACAGGCACCGCACTCACCTTTTCCGCATCCTTCCTTGGTCCCGGTTAGGTGCAGGTCATCTCTTAGAAGATCCAGTAATCGAGTTGAGGCAGTAGTCTTCACTTTTCTTTTTTTACCATTAATAGTAAGTTCTATCATTAATTTACTCATTTATGCGACCTCCAAACGATGAATCTATCTCTTCCAAGGCGTTAATCATTATATTTTTAGCTACATCTTTACGATATTCTCTGGTTCCCCTGATATCATCAATAGGGGAAATTTTATCTTCTACTATCTGACCTAATTCGGCAAAATCCAATTGATTAAAATCCTTCCCTCTCATCTTTTTTCTAATTTCTTTAATTTCAATCGGGGTTGGGGCTACAGAGCCAAGGCAGGCTCTTACATCTTTAACGGTCTTATTGTCTTCATCCATTTCTACTACCAGAGCAAGGGTAATGGTAGCAATGGATAAAGCCTTTCTTTTGCCGATTTTAATCCAACAACCATAAGTCCTTTCAGATGGCAGGGGAAGAATTATCCGGGTTAATAATTGAACTGGTTCTAAGATAGTTTTTTTGGGTCCGATAAAAAATTCTTCCGCTGGCACTGACATTTCTCCTTGTGTAGAGAGTAATTTAAATTGAGCGTCATAAGCCATTAAAGGGGCTAAGAGATCACCGGCCGGTGAGGCATTCACAATGTTTCCTCCGATAGTCCCTCGATTTCTTATCTGGGGGGAACCGATATCAGCAGCAGCCTGGCTTAAAACCGGATAATATTTTTTAATATCTTCTGAATTTTCTAATTGAGCGTGGCTAACCATCGCTCCAATTTCCATTTGATTCTTATTTATTTTAACTTCTTTTAATTCTTTAATATTTTTTAAATCTAACCAAGAGCCAACCTCATAAAGCCGATCATAATATTGAATTAACAGGTCAGTCCCCCCGGCAATTATCTTAATTTCTTTTCCATATCTGGATAATATTTCCAGTGCCTCCTCTATCCTTTGCGGAGCAAAAAACTGACAGGGGACGGTCCTCTGGCAGGTTTTTTTATGCTTACTTAAATTTTCAAACGATTCTTCCATAAGCTAAATCCTCCACCTCCTGATTCTATATCGATATATTACCACTTAGAAAATTCTCTTTCCAATTTACAAGTTCTGTTTTATCTTACGCACCTATAAGTTATGAATTATAGACTTCTCTTAAACAGGCGGGCTTACCCTCGTGAAAACGTGGAACGCCTGTCCCACAGTTACTTATCTAGGGCAGACACGAGGTCTGCCCCTACAACTTATCTCCTGAATTCTGATTTTTTCTTTCATAACTACACGCTCGACGCTAACCGCTATCCGCTATTAGGGCATATGCAATACGCCCCTACATCCTTCTACTGTTTAGCATGTCGAATCGTTAATTAAATAACTGTAATTTTTTAGAACAGTGCTTATTATTTCGCTGATCTTTTTAAACTCTTTAATATTATAATTTTTTGGATATTCATAATCTACAGGAATCAATTTACCGTCTTTATTGAGTTTTAATTTCCACAGATTATCATTCAACCTCAAGGTTATCAACTGACTATCAGGGGAACCGATGATGATAAAGCCATTATTTTTACTATTCTTAAAGTCCTCCATAATGGTGAAAAGAGTTAGCTTGTCTTTGTATGGTTTACCATCATAGGGGCAAAATGTAGCGCAGTTTCCACATTCATTGCATAATGCATCAAGATGAAGAATCTGATAAGCATCTTGAAAGCCTTCTTTCTTATCAATCTCGACCGCAACATTTGCCCGGTTTGGACAGACATCCACACATTTATTACAGATAACATTGCACTCAAGACACCGCTCTGCTTCATTCTCAGCTATTACCCTATTATCTTCGGATATTTTTGGAAGGGTAAGACGGCTTTTTTTGTTATAAATCTCTGGAATTTGCTGTTTCCTATCAAAGCCCGGATTAAAATCTTTATCCAAATCTTTCCAATCCGATATTTCCCTTTTAGCAATAGCTTCTGCTGCCTTTCGTGCATCGGCGATGGATTCAACCACTGTTGAAGGACCGCGAAGTGCGTCTCCACCTATAAAAACATTTTTAAGATTAGTTTCAAGGGTTTCCGGGTTTGCATGCGGTCTGTTGTTTTTTTCCATCTTTAACCCGCATACCGATAAAAATTTGGAATCGGTATACTCCCCGATAGCACTGATTACCGAATCAACTATTATCTCTTCGGTCTCCTCAGCGGGGACAGGACGCCTACGACCACTGGAGTCAGGTTCACCTAAAACCATTTGACGGCATTTTAGAATACCGGTTTTGGAAAATGATTCCGGTAGTAAGAGGGGTTTGAAAATAACTCCTTCTTCAAGAGCCAGGTCATACTCTTCTTTATCCGCTGGCATTTCATCTTCAGTACGGCGGTAAATTATAAAGACCTTCTCGACTCCGCCTACTTTCAGAGCTGAACGCGCGCTGTCTACTGCGGTATTTCCGCCTCCTATTATCGCAACACACCGACCAATATTGAGTGCCGCTGAATCTTGGTTAAAAGACCTTAAAAAATCCAGGGTTTCATAGACATTATTACTATCACCGGTTAGCTGCAGTTTCCTTGAAACTTCCGCACCGATTCCGATAAAAATATATTTATACCCTTTGCTATTCATATCGTTGATAGAAAATTCTTCTGATACTCCAAATTTAAAATCTACACCAAGTGCTTTGATAACCGCAATATCTTTTTCGATAGCAGATGTTGGAATTCTGAAATTAGGCAGTACATATGTTATTACCCCGCCAGGAGAATCCTGTTTCTCAAATACAGTCACCATAAATCCGTTTTTAGCCAGAAAGTAAGCTGCAGATAATCCCGCCGGTCCTGCTCCGATAACAGCAACCTTTGTATTCAATCGCTCAGCAGTAACACTGCTTTTAGTATCATAGGTGGTTTTTCCCTGCTCAGCAGCAATCCTCTTAACCTCGCGAATACTAACCGCTCCTTCATAGTCAAGACGGGTACAGTTGTACATGCATTGATGGTCGCAGATGTATCCGGTTATATTAGGAAGAGGATTTTTCAAATAGATAAGTTCCAGAGCCCTATCATACTGTCCATCCCCCGCGAGCCGAATATACTCCGGAATATCCTGGTGGATGGGACAGGAGAGAACACAGGGTGCAATATAGCAGTCAGTTAATGGTAATTCTTGGTCAATAAAAACTTTCTTCGTACCTCTCCAATCTTTCCGGTAATAATTCTCCCAGAGGGCCTCTTCGGCTAATCGATCAAGTTTTTCCACATCGATAACCTCGGGCTGCCTTTTCTCATCAACTATTGGTTCTAATTTTCGGGCTATTCCGGCCATTCTCATATAGCCGCCCGGCTTTAAGAGGTCAGTTGCTATCGTAATCGGTTTAATTCCTGTTTCATAAATCTGAAGGATATTTAGCTGGGAAGCCCCTCCTGAATAAGATATAGGGATAGTTCCTTTAAACTCACGCGATAAACGGGAAGCTAGAGTAATGGTAATGGGAAAGAGAATGCGTCCTGATAAATACATCTCTTCTCCGGGAAGAACACCGAGTGAATTTACTGTTCCCAGCGTATTAGAAAGTTTTACTCCAAAATTATGGCCACATTCAGTAGCTGCTTCAGAAAGCCGCTTAAGCATCCCTATTGCATCATCCCACTGCAAGTCATTGGTAAAGGTAGATTCTTTAATATTTATATAATTAAATCCAAGCTCATCTAATATTTTTCTAACTAATTCATAGCCAAGGAGGGTTGGGTTTAATTTTACGAAAGTGTGGAGTCTTTTTTCTTCCATAAGATATTTACAGATAGATTCTATCTCTTTCGGGGGGCATCCGTGCATGGTAGAAAGAGTCACGGACCGGGCGATATGAGGTGAAATTACACTGGAAATATCTTCCAGATTTTTAACCTTTCCTTTAAAGTGCAGAACTTCTGAAAAGTTCGTGTCCCGAATAAAAGAACTTAATTCTTCCAAGTAACGCTTGAATAAGGGATGTTCGGAGGCATCGGTTAAACTATTAATAAACGAATCCATGCCGGGGGTTTTAATTCCTTCCAGATCGTAGCCAACGCTCATATTAAAAATAAAAGATTGTTTTGCGGTAACCTGCATATCAAAAACTGCTTCTATAAAGTGAAGCAGTATCCAGGCTTTAACATACTCGTCATATGCCTGCTCCAGGGAAAGTTCGGTAGACCATTCGGTATTATAGCCTTCATCTCGTGCATCAATACAAGGTTTCTCAAATTGCAGGCTATCAAGTTTTTGTACAGTCTTTAGCTCAAAAAAGCGTCCCCCAACCAGATAGGCAGCGATAATATTTTGGGTCAACTGGGTATGAGGGCCTGCTGCCGGTCCTACAGGGGTAGCACAACTTTCGTCAAATATCTGGATACTTTTTCCATTTTCTTTAATAAAGAATTGAGATTCAGGTATTCCAAAAATTGTCCATTGCGACCGATATTCTTCGGTTATCCAACAAAGTAACTGCTTAAACGAAATTGGCCTCATAATATCTCCCATAATTCTCCTCCTTAAAAAATAGGGACACATCCTATTTTTTCAATAAATAGGGACACATCCTATTTTTTACATAACTTAAATTCCTTTCTTGATTATTTTATATCACTATTTTACCATTTAAAAAATTCTCTTACTAACTCACTGTAATCTCCTCTGCAAATCAGATGGTGATTTCCGATAGAATTTTGTAGAAAATATTTTATATCCTCATTTACTTTCATCCTGATTTGTGTACGGCAGAGACTTTCTTTATTTAAATTTTCAATAATCTCTCCACCGGAAACAAAATAATTTTTACCGTCTCCAGAGAGTTTAAAGATGGTGGCTTCCCCTTCCTCAATAATTCCCTTTATACCCACTCCTAAATCTGATTCGAAGTGAGTTTTTAAATAAAATTCATCAGGCATATTTAAGGGTAAGGTACAATGAGCTAAAATTATTTCATTTTTGTCAATATCAATACTGGAAGGATTAGCCATAAAAACAGGTTCATCAGTTAAATAATGCAGAATAACCATAGATATAAGAGCGGGAATATCGCCTTCACAACCAGCTATAATTCCTTCATCATTTAACAAGGAAAGACCGAGACAACCAGAATTTTTATAAATTTCCAGCAGGTCAAAACATCTTACGGTAATACCGTCAAGTCTATATTTATTTACGATAGCTTTAAACCCGCAATAAATTTTCAGTGCTCCGTCAATTGATTTTTTATTAAATCCTTTTTCTCTAATATCTTTTAGTTTAGGATGGGTAAAATTGTGGTCCTGGTCTATTTCTTTAACCATTTCGTCCATTTCAACATCTATTAATGAAATTCCTAAAGTGTCTTTTACTTTCTTATAATCTACTTCGCTAGCTATGAGCCAATCTGAGGGTTTTCCAATCACTCCTAATTTATTGGAAACTAATTTATTTTTTACCTGGAAAATTTTTCTTAACTCTTTTATTCTTGTAGCAATATAATCACTATCTCCGTGGATTATTTCGACCCTTTTTCCTTTTTGTTTTAGAAATGAGGCAATCTCTAAAGAGGCGGCTAAGGAATTATGCAAACCGCTGGATAAAAGCAGGTAAGGTCTTTTGATCTGTTTAAAAATTTGTTTGAGCTTGCCTTCAACTCCCCCAGATTTAATAAAGATAAGAGGGAAATATTCGTTCTGGTTAAAATCTTCTAAGCTTACATTCTCAAACTTTTCACCTAATTTTTCTTCAATATCTGCTAAAAAACCTTGCAAAGTACTACTAATATACCGTTCATTATGTACTTCTGAAACCAGGTTATATAATCCTATTTTCATATCAAGTTTCCTTTCTTTTATGCATTTACTACCTATAATTAGCAAATTAATTTTTCTTAATTATCAAAATTATATTCCTTTATATATATTCAACAAAATTATCAAAATTCCTCTTTTTTTCTAAAATAAAAAAGAATAATTTATTATAAATAATATTTTTCAAAAAGCTCAAATTTTTATTAATATAAACTTTGGTGGATAGTTAGATAAATATAAAGAATGATAATTTCTTTATTCTAAACTCTAATGGGCAGACACAAGGTCTGCCCCTACTACTGACAACTAATACACTTCTCGCCCGCATCTATACGCTATAATGCGAGATACGATTCACGAGATACGAGATACGAATTTATATTTCCCCTTGTAAAGTCTTGCAATACAATTTATAATTAAAATATAAAACATCTTAAGTAATGTGAAATTAGAAGGGAGCGGATAGGCTCTGGTGGGCCTTGCGGACTTCAAATCCGTGGGCGGTAATTAATAATAATTGCCGCGGTGGGTTCGATTCCTACCCCTCCCGCCATTAATTTTTATCTTCAAAAACCACCAAAGGAGATAATCTTACCAATTGAAAAATAGCGCAGATACGGATAATAATAATTTAAATTTATTACTTTCAAAGATTCCTAGTATAGAGATAATCCTGCAAAATAAAAATTTACAGCCTTTAATACTGAAATATTCTCGAAAAATACTTACCCAAACGGTAAGAAAAGTTATCTCTGAAGAAAAAATGAATGCACGTAAAAATAGTCGTCTGTATTCAGCGAAAGAAAGGATAAATAAAATTAAAGAATATTTGGAAAAAGAAAATCTATCTTGTTTACAAGGAGTAATAAACGGCAGTGGAGTAATTCTACATACTAACCTGGGAAGGGCACCGCTTGGCAAAGAAATATTTTCTGCAATCCAAATCTCTTTGCAAGGTTATACCAATTTGGAATATGACCTTGCTGAAGGCAGCAGAGGGAAAAGAGGAAAAATTGTCGAAAAATTACTTTGCACCCTCAGTCATTCAGAAAAAAGTTTAGTGGTTAACAATAACGCCGGCGCAATATTTTTGACACTGAATGCTCTGGCCAAAAATAAAGAAGTGATTGTCTCCAGAGGAGAATTGGTTCAAATCGGAGGAGGTTTCCGTATTCCGGAAATATTAGAACAAAGTAGGGCTTACCTTCGGGAAGTAGGCACCACTAACCAAACCTTCATTGATGATTACGAAAAAGCAATTAATGATAATACTGCTGTGCTATTAAAAGTTCATCAAAGTAATTTTAATATGGATGGTTTTGTTCATCAAGTCGAAGTTAAAGAACTTAAAAAATTAGGGAAAAAATATAATTTACCGGTAGTAGTGGACTTGGGCAGCGGAACATTTTTAGCTACTGAAACTTTTGGATTAAAACATGAACCAACTGTTCAAGAAAATATTAGAGCAGGCGCTGATATTATCTGTTTTAGTACAGATAAACTCCTGGGAGGTCCCCAGGGAGGGGTTATTTGCGGAAAAGAGATTTATCTGAAAAAAATTTCGCAGCATCCTTTATTTCGAACACTAAGGGTGGATAAAATCACCTTAACTATACTCCAGGAAATTTTATTACATTATTTAAAGGATGAGGCGGTAAATAAAATTCCCATCTGGAAAATGATTTCCTGCCCATTAGAAAAAATTGCTATCCGCAGCCAAAATATCTGCCAAAAGTTGGGAGAAGAAGATATCCCGGCATATATAAAAGAAGGACAAACAGCTATAGGAGGGGGTTCTTTACCCGGACAAACTTTGCCCACTAAACTAATAATTATAAAACCTCCCTGTTCGGTGGAAATTTTTTCTAAAGAATTACGTTTATTCAGCCCTCCCCTTCTGGGAAGAAAAGAAAAAGAATATTTTATCCTGGACCCTCGCTGCATTGATCCTTCTTCCGACAATTTAGTAATAAAAATCATTACATCAGTCTATTCTAAATTAAAATAAAAAGAGGGTTTTATGTTTGTTTTCGGTACTGCCGGCCATATTGACCATGGCAAAACAGCTTTAATTTATGCTCTAACTTCCATAGATACTGACCGTTTACCTGAAGAAAAAGAAAGAGGTATGACTATTGACTTAGGATTTGCCTGGATGAAACTTCCTTCCGGAGAAAAAGTCGGAATAGTCGATGTGCCCGGCCATGAAAATTTTATAAAAAATATGATAGCAGGGGCAACCGGAATCGATGCAGTAATATTAGTTATTGATGCCAATGAAGGTTGGATGCCCCAGACCGAAGAACATTTCCAAATTGTAGATTTGCTTGACATAAAATACGGCATAGTCGCCATAAACAAAATTGATCTGGTAGACCAAGCCAGATTAAATTTAGTAGAAAAACAGATTAAAGAGAGGTTAAAAAACACCGCCCTCTTTAACGCACCCATAGTAAAAGTAAGTACGGTAAAAAATATAGGAATTGACCAGATAAAATCAACCATCCAGGATTTAACCCTCCGGATGAAACCCAAAAGAGATATCGGAAAACCAAGAATATCGATTGACCGGGTCTTTAATATTAAAGGAAGCGGTACAGTGGTTACCGGCACTTTAATAGGGGGAACTCTTCACAGGGGGATGGAAGTAACCATTTTCCCTTCTTGTAAAAAAACCCGCCTTAGAAGCTTACAAACCTACAAAGAAAAAGTAGAAAAAGCCTTCCCCGGAAGCAGGGTAGCTCTTAATTTAGTCGGAATGGAAAAAAATGAACTGCTCAGGGGAAACATTGTTTTTGGAACCAAGCAGATTAAGGCAAGTAAGAATATAGATACTCGAATACAGCTTCTTCCACAGCTTAAAAAATATTCTTTAATAAACAGGTCGGAAGTAGTTTTCTTCACCGGAACCAAAGAGGTTTTAGCTAAAGTATTTTTCCCCGAAACGAAGTCCCTTCAACCTGGAGAAACAGGATTTGCTCAGCTTCGTTTTAAAGAGCCACTAGCAACTTATTTGGAAGACCGCTTTATTTTGAGGATACCCAGTCCTCCTAAAACCATTGGCGGGGGGCAAATTATCGACCCTTTAGCCCGTAAACACCATTTTAAAGATAAAAATATCCTTCATTTTTTACAAAGAAGAACAAAATTTGACTTGATAGAATCAGTTTTAACTGAATTAGAAAAGAATATCTTTATTAAAAAAGATAGTTTATTAATTAATAGCAGTTATGCTGATTTAGAAATTAGAGAAGTAGTCGAATTATTGGAAAAAGAAGGAAAAATAATTACTACTAATTATTGGCTAATTGAAAAAAACTACTGGCAAGAGCAAATAATAAAATTTATGAACAGGCTAAATCAGGAATTCGAACTTTATCCTTTACAAACCGGTTTTCCCTTGAATAAATTTCAAAGTTATTTCTATTATCTAAAACCAGAAATATTCAATAACTTGTTAAATTCTCTAATCAATACGGATAAGATAAGCTTAAAAAAAGGAATAATATTTTTACCCTCCCGGAAACCCAAGATTTCCTCACAACAAAAAATATTAATTTCTAAAATATTAAAATTCCTGAATGATAACTCCGCCAATCCTCCTAACGAAAAAACTCTTATTTCCCAAATTGCCGGGAGCAAAACAATAATAGATTTTTTAATTCAAGAAGGAGAAATTATTAAATTAAGTGATGAAATTTTACTTGAGAGTAAAAATTATGATATTATGAAAGATAAATTAATAGATTTTTTAAAGATAAACGGCTCTATCTCTATCGCCCAGGTAAGGGAATTGCTGGGAATAAGCCGAAAATATATTATTCCTTTACTTAATAAGATGGATGAGAAAAAAATTACTCAACGAGAAGGAAATAATAGGATATTAAAAACTAAACTTGGCTAATCTTTCAGAAAGGAGGCAGAAAAGATTTGTTAGATAGAAAGAGATTGACCCAAATGGTTTCTGCTGCCGGATGAGCAGCTAAATTGAACTCCAAAGACCTCGGTGAGGTCTTAAAAAAAATTAAAGTCTTAAAAAATGATAATTTATTAGCCGGATTTGATAAATATGAAGATGCGGCAGTTTATCGATTAAATGATAATCAAGCTCTTATTTTTACCTTAGACCTTATCACGCCAATAGTTGATGACCCATATATTTTTGGACAAATTGCAGCAGCTAACGCCTTAAGTGATGTTTTTGCCATGGGGGGAAATCCTCTTATGGCTTTAAATATAGTTGGTTTTCCCGATAATGGGTTAGACGATTTAGAACTCATCTTAAAGGGAGGAGCAGATAAAGTTGCGGAAGCCGGGGCTATTTTGGTGGGCGGACATACTATAAAAGACAAAGAACCGAAATATGGATTAGCTGTGGTGGGATTAACCTCTCCTCAAGATATTATTTATAATGATACTGCACAGGAAGGAGATTTACTGATATTAACTAAGCCCTTGGGTACTGGAATATTATCTACTGCCCTTAAAGGTGATGTTGCCGAACCAACGGCAGTAAAAGAAGCTATTTTTTGGATGACCAAGCTAAATCAGCTTTCTGAAGAATTATTAAAATTACCCATCCACGGTTTGACCGATATCACCGGTTTTGGTTTAATCGGACATTTGAACGAGATGCTGACTAAAAATAATTTAGGGGCTGAATTATGGGTTAATGATATTCCTGTAATAGATGGCCTGGATAAATATATTTCTTTAGGAATGATTCCGGGAGGGACAAGAAAAAATCAAGAAATTTATTCCTGTTCGGTGGAAAAAAAGCCAGATATTACTCAAGAACAAGAAATCATCCTTTATGATGCGCAAACTTCCGGAGGATTGCTGTTATCTATAGGCCCTGAACAGGCTGAAAAAGCAAAAGAGTTATTATACCAGCAAGGCTTTACTCTAAGTCAAATTGTTGGTAGAATCATAAAAGTTCCCACGGGAAGAAAAATTCGAATAATTTAAGTCCCCTTTTTATTTGACAAAAATATTTTTTTATATTATAATCACTACTAAAGTAATAGTAATAGTAGTAATTATCCAAATGACCCTCAAGAAGGTTGTGTAAGTTCTTGAAGGAAGTATGATTTTTGTGGAATGGGGAACAATCCTTCTATTTGTTCCCGAATTTCTAAATGTGTAACTCTAGATATCTGGAAAAATTAAAATAATATAAACAAAAAATATCTTTATTTGTTTAGCTAACTGTGATAGCATTAAACTAATTTACAATAAAATGTAAAAAGAAACAAAATGGGGACGTCCCCATTTTGTTAAACTATAATGTATTCATCCATGGAAAGGAGGTGATTAGCATTAAAAATAAGAAATTATTACTCAGCTTAGGCGTATTTTTTATTACATTTTTACTCACAGGTTGCTTCCTTTTCAATAGTGCGCCGGTTATTGAATCCGATCCGGTAACTACTGCAAAGGAGGGAGCTGCCTATACTTATGATGTAGAAGCTACTGACCCTAATGGAGATACTCTAACTTATTCCTTAACTGCTGGTCCTACCGGTATGGATATTAATTCTACCACCGGAGTAATCACCTGGACTCCTGCTGCCGCCGGAAGTTTTGATGTTACCGTAGAAGTATCAGATGATAGTAAATCAGATACTCAATCTTTTATCATTACAGTTGCTAAAACTTTGCTTACTTCGATAGAAGTGCTGCCTGCCACTATGACTATAAAAAAGGGTAACTCGCAAACCATTGATTCTGTTACCGCTTATTATGATAATAGTACCAGCGCAAATAAAGCATTAAGCAGTTGTACTTATTATTCAAATAAAGCCAATGTCACCGTTACAAATGGAATAATTTCAGTTTCGGCGAACTGCGCAGCAACTATCGCAACTATCACCGTATACTATACAGAAGGCGGAATAACTGAAAGTGATACCGTAATTGTTACAGTTCCTGGCTGAGGATAAATTAAATTCCACCGGTAGTTTACCGGTGAAAATAAAAACCTTTCTAAAATTTAAAATTAATTTTAATTTAATGTTGACAAAATTACTCATATATAGTATTATTGTACTTACATGTTAATTTCAAATAAATATTTTAATTATTTAGAAAGGAAAAAATGAATATAAATATTACCAATAAAGCTTTAACCGAAATAAAAAAAGTGTTAAAAGAAAAAAATTCAACAAGTACTAAAATAAGAATATTTTTAGCGGGAATAGGCTGAGGCGGTCCAAGATTTAATCTTGCTCTGGATGAGCAAAAAGAAAATGACGAAATCTACTCAGAAGACAGTGTTGACTTTATAGCAGAAAAAAGTTTAACAGATCAATATGGAGGTTTCAAGATTGACTATTCTAACTTTTTTCTACAGAGGGGATTTTTAATCCATCCCTGCAGCGGCCCAGCTTCTGCGTGTTAACAACAGAATAAAATAAAAAACCTATCGGAAAATTATCTCCCGATAGGTTTTTTATTTTCTTTTATTTAAGAAAACCAACCTTCTCTTTTTATTACATCTTTTGCTATTTTACTGCTCGGGCCATCTCCCCGGGCTACAGAAATTCCTACGTTCTTCCCCACTGCCTCTGATATCTCTGCCACATTTTGATGTGTAAATCCCGGACAAAGGAGTATAGAGTGAATACCTTCTTCTTTAACCAGTTTTTTACACACTTCAACCGCCTGCTCTTGATTTTTTACCAGTCTCACCAGGAGTTTGTATTTGGATGTTTCGACTACACACTGGTGTTTTTCTGGTTCGGCATCAGGAGTATGGGCCAGAAATAACGATTTAAAAGCCATAATTTTTCCCTCCTTAAATTTTTATAATTAATTTTGTATTTTATTTTTATTTACCATTTACCAAATTATACCCACAATATTAATATTCCACAAATTAATTTTCTAAAACCCATCTTTTTTTCACTCAAAGAAAATTGACGGAGTTTTCAAAATAGATTATCATAAAACATATTACAGGACAGGAAAAAATATTCAAATATAAATATAATGATGCGAAAAACCGTCCCTCGCATCATCTAAAGGAGTGAAGAAATTGGAACAGGTACAATATCATATAAGATGTAAGAAAGGTGAGGTGAATAAAGCAGTGTTGCTGCCCGGTGATATAGAAAGAGCGGATTATATCGGGACAAAATTTTTCCGGGATTCAGAAAAAATTGTAGAGAATAGAGAATTTCATATTTATAACGGCACCTACGAAAATAAACCCGTGGCAGTCTGCTCCACCGGAATTGGATGTATGTCAGCAGCTGTAGCCATAGAAGAACTCACCAATATAGGTTGTAAATATTTTATCAGAGTGGGGACCTGCGGTTCCCTTTCTTCTCAAATAAACCCCGGAGATATAATTATTGTAACCGGAGCTGTTCGGGGAGACGGAGCCTCTAAAGAATATGTCCCCATAGAATACCCGGCGGTAGCAGATTATCTCACTGTTACTGCCCTGAGAAACCGGGCTGAAAAAGAAAACGTGGATTATAATTTAGGAATAATCAGAACTCACGATGCCTTTTATATGGAATCCCCCTTTGCCTTCGGAGATTACAAGAAAAGAATTTCCGTCTGGGCTGAAGCAGGAACTTTGGCTATTGAAAATGAATCTTCTATTCTTTTCGTGATAGGTTCTTTAAGAAATGTACAGGCTGGAAGCATACTGGTCGCTGCGGGAAATTTAATCACCGGCAAAAAAAGTAGAAAAGACGAGCTGCAAAAAAGTATTGATAAGGCAATAACCATCGCTGCCGGAGCTTTGGTAGATCTTCAAGAGGAAGAGGAGGAAGAAATATGAAAAAGATGCATCACCTTCAGATAGAACCAGGTCAAATAGGAGAATTTGTAATAATGCCGAGTGACCCCGGCCGTTGTCAGCTGATAGCTGAACATTTCGAAAATCCTCGATTAATTGCTCAAAGTCGTGAATATATAACCTACACCGGAAAATATAAAGGATTAATGGTAAGTGTTACCTCAACCGGTATGGGCTGTCCTTCTGCAGCAATTGCCCTGGAGGAGCTTATCATGTCCGGGGCAAAATATTTAGTCCGTCTTGGTACCACCGGGGCTCTACAGAAGAATATAAACTTGGGAGATATTATAATCCCCACCTCTGCAGTCAGATTAGAGGGCACATCAGTTGAATATATACCGGTTGAATTCCCGGCTGTTGCGGATATAGATATTGTAGATGCCCTCGTAAAAGTAACTCACCATAAAAATCAGAAATCCCATATAGGTATAATTATGAGTCATGATGCCTTCTATAAGGGTTCGGTGTTTGCAGACCCTGATTTTCTGAAAAGAGAACAGGTATGGATTGATTCTAATGTTTTAAGTGTAGAAAATGAATCCTCAGCCCTCTTTACTATCGGTTACCTCCGAAAAGTTAAAGTAGGAACCATACTTACTGCAGTAGCTAATCACCTAACTCGGGAAGTTATTACTAATGAAGAAAAAATAAATCCCATATTTCACCGGATGACTGACCTCTGCCTGGAAGCTTTTAAAAACATGGAGAAGGAATAAAAAAAGGGCGGCAACCCTCTTTAAGTGAAGGTTACCGCCCGAATTTAGCTTCGCTCATTCTATTCCCAGGGACCGACGATACCATCTACCGCCCAATCCATAGTAGTTAACTCAAACATTGATAAACGTAAGCCCTCCGGAACTTTCAGGTTCCCGTCGCGGTCGTATATCGGCCCGTTGAACGGATCGAAGACCATCGACGGATCAGCCATCTGCTCCAACCGCTTCATAACCAGGTCATAAACACTGATCATCCCCAGAACAGGATCGTTGAGGTTGATCCCTTTTAGTTCTTTCTCATAAGCGGGGTTTATCAGCATTCCTGGCTTGGCTCCCATCTCCACTGCCTTTTCCTTCAGCAGCCACCAGTAGTCAACATCGGCAAGGTTGTGCGCCGTGTATGCACCGGCGTAGACCTTGGCCAGGAAGTCAAGGTAGACTGCCTCCCAATGCGCGATCTGTCCGGAGACAACGTGATTGGGGCCGAACTCATACATCGGAGAGTAATGCCCAAAGGACGGTAAGCCGCTTTCCGCAGCCACCTGTACGACCGTCGGTGAGTCTTCTGTAAAAGCAAACACGTCGCACCCATCGGCAATCAATGCCTCGGTAGCTTCCTTGGCCGCTGTAGGACTAAACCACTCGTAAATCCAGCGTACATGCACCTCGGCCTTGGGTTTGGCCTCCCGCACACCCACGGCGAACGCACCCATGTGGCGCTTTACCTCAGGGATTGGGAAGGCACCCACGTAGGCAGTCTTGTTCGTTTTGGTGAGCGCTCCGGCAATCAGCCCATTCAGGTAGTAGATCTGATAGAAGTCAGCCATATAGGTCATCAAGTTGGGGTTACGTTTAAATCCGGAACAATGGGCAAAGATCTTGTCCGGATACTTCTGCGCTGAAATCAGCGTTCCATCCATAAAGCCAAAACTAGTGGTTAAGACCACATCACAACCCTCTTCCACAATCAGTTTGTCGATGTAAAGCCCCTCGTTTCCCTCGGCGACGCTCTCTACATAGACCGTCTCCAGCCAGGGAAAGGTATCCTCACAGATCCTCCGCGCCTCATCGTGCGCATAACTCCAACCCAGGTCACCTATAGGCCCGACATAGATGAATCCCACCTTAAGTGGTGTGCCGGGAACGTACTCCTTGGCCATCATCACTGAAGCAAGACTGAAGATGATCGCCAGTACCAACACAGTAATTAACACAATTTTGTTTTGTTGAGTAAACATTTTAAAACCTCCTTTGTTAGGCTGTTCAAACAGCCCTTTTTATTTTATAAAATTTTACTGCTTACTTTACTATATATTCAGGATAGCGCAGTGCAAACTATCTAGAATTCCAGATAAGATAGATTTAGGAGTAAACGCCTCACCTCCTCCATTTTTTAGCAGGCTACAACCATCATCGGATAATAATGTACTTCTTCCTACTCTGTCATTAATCATATTTTCCTGATTATCTTCTATTATTATAAATTTACCAAATACCTAATAAAAAAGCAAATAGCTCGAAGAAAGTATCCGAACTCACTCCTCGCCCCTGGTGTAAGGCAAGGTTAGCGCAGCCGGCGCCCCCATCCGTTTTTGCAGCGTCCCGCGAGACACAAAGATCAAAATTATAATTGCAAATGCATATGGCATCGCTTTAAGCAGTTCCGGCGATACCCACGGCTGCAGGCGGTAAGACAAGTGGTAAAGAGCTGCAAATAAGTAGGCTCCCAGCATACCGTAAGCCGGATTCCAGAAAGCAAATATCGTTAACGCAATTACGATCCACCCCATTCCCGCAGTCATCCCCTCAGTCCATGCCGGCCGGTAAGCAACCGAAAGGTATCCTCCGGCCATACCGGCGAGAACCCCGCCCAGAAGAACACACATGTACCGAACCCGGTTAACGTTTATTCCCAAAGAATCGGCAGTAGCCGGGCTCTCTCCCACGGAACGGATGGTGATACCGATTCGTGTACGATAAAGGATATACCACAACAAAGGAACGAGGAAGATGGTCAGATAGACGATTAGGTTCTGTCCTTTAAAAAGAATCGGTCCCAAAAAGGGAATATTGGACAAGGCGGAAATAGTGATTTTGGGAAGCGGTACAGGAAGTGGTTTCCCTTCCCAACCCCGTCCCAAGACACCAGATAGGCCAAGACCAAGCATGGTAAGGGAGAGCCCGGAGACTACCTGGTTCGCTTTTAGGGTCACGCTGGTAAAAGCGTGTATTAAAGAGAAAGCACCACCTACGACTGCCCCTGCCAGGATCCCCAACCACGGATTTCCAGTTATATAGGCAGTAGTAAAGGCGGAATAAGCCCCCATAATCATCATCCCTTCAACTCCAAGGTTTAGGACACCGGAACGCTCTGCGTAGATCTCACCAAGAGTTCCCAAAAGAAGTGGTGTCCCGTAAGCAAGAGAGCGACTGAGCGTTGTAATTACCCATGTTTCCCAGCCCATAACTACCTCCTCAATGAAAAAGATATTCTGTAACGAAGAAGAATTTCACTTCCGATAAGGAAAAATAATATTAATCCGTTAAATACGTTAATCAATTGGAACGGCAGTCCAAGCGATACTTTAATTACGTCCCCTCCGGTCATGATAACACCGAATAGAAGTGCGGTTACTATAACGGCCAAGGGATTACGCCGCGCCAGCCAGGCAACGATTATTGCGGTGTAACCATATCCCATTGAAATGTTGTTCGGCCCTAATAGCCGCAGATGAATCCCTGCAACTTCACCCACCCCGGCCAGTCCCGCAAAACCTCCAGAGATGAGCATGACCAGCAGGGTGGTCTTGAGTTGACTGATGCCGGCAAATCTTGCGGCATCAGGATTATCCCCAACGACCCGGATCTCAAACCCGCTCCTGGTGCGCGTAACTACCACATACATCACCACAGCAAGAATAAGTCCCAGAATTAACGTAGGCCAGTGGATACGTGTGCCGTAAACAGTCGGCAGTCGGGCAGCAATCTGAAAGGTGTCGGTATAGGCGAATCCACGCGCAGTGGGTCCTTTCCAGGGGCCGTGGATTAACCACTCAAGGAAGTATATGGCAATATAGTTCATCATCAAAGTAGTGATGACATCATTTAACCCCAACATCACCTTTAAGATAGCCGGAATAAGCCCCCATGCAGCTCCGCCTATAAACCCGCCAATAAACATCGTCGGCAGGAGTAAAGGACCTGGCAATCCGCTAAAGAGAGCAACCCCGGCTGCGGCAACCGCCCCCATGAGGAGCTGTCCCTCGGCACCGATATTCCAAAAGAGGGCGCGAAAGGCAATCGTTAATCCCACTCCGCAAAGTAATAGAGGAATCACTCGACGCACTGTCTCGGCTAACCCAAACCTGCTCCCCAATGATCCACGCAATATCAGCTGATAGGCACGAATGGGAGAGACTCCGTAAATCCGGAAGAATATCCCCGCCACCACGAACGCCGCAAAAATAGCAAGAAGTGAAACGAGGAACACCACGCGCCCGGATGCAACCGGCCTTCTCTCAACCTTGAAACCCATGCGTTTCTTCATAATTTTTCTCCTTTATGTCGTGTGCCGGCCATCATCAAACCAATCTTCTCTATATCGGCACTTTCCGCTTCAAGGATTCCCATCACCTCACCGTTAAACAGGACTAGAATTCGATCAGACATTGTCATAATCTCCTCTAAATCCTCCGAGATAAGTAGAGTTGCTGCACCCCGTTCCCGTTGTGCCAGGAGTATTTGCCGTACCTGCTCGGTAGCGCCAATATCGAGACCATAGGTAGGGTGAACCGCTACAATCAGACTAGGGTTTTCGGATAGTTCGCGTGCCAGGACCACCTTTTGGATGTTTCCTCCGGAAAGAAGTTTAACGGGAGTTTCGCAGCTTGGAGCAGCTATCTGGTAGTCCGACATCGCGCGGTGTGCGTTCTCCTCAATCTCCTTATAGTTGAGAAACTCCCCATGAGAAAAGGGGGAGTAACGGTATTTTTTTAAAATCAGATTCTCGCGAATACTCAGAGCAGGGACGATACCCATTCTGATCCTCTCCGCCGGGATGTGAGCAACATTAAGATTATTCATCTCTCGCGCAGAACAATTGGTGACTTCCTTCTTTGCCAGTAACACTTTTCCTTTTGTTGCCTTACGCAGTCCGGTAAGCACCTCGGCAAGTTCGTACTGCCCGTTACCCGAAACCCCGGCCACACCAAGGATTTCTCCACCGAAGAGATCGAACGATACCCCGCGAAGAGCGGGAAGTCCACGGTCGTTCAGTGCATGCAGGTCATTTACATCAAGAAGTTTTTCTTTTAGTTCTTTTGGGCTCTTCTCCAACCGAAAGACAACCTCACGGCCGACCATTAGTCTGGCTAAAGTAGGTTTATCCGTTTCGTTGGTAAGGAGAGTTGCCACAACTTTCCCTTTTCGCAGTACTGTCACCCGGTTACTCACCTGCATCACCTCGTCGAGCTTGTGGGTAATGAAGATGATGGTTAGCCCATCGTCAACCAAAGTACGCAGTGTGGTAAATAATTGATCGACTTCCTGGGGGGTGAGAACGCTCGTTGGTTCGTCCATAATTAGGATATCGACTTCACGGTACAGCGCCTTCAAGATTTCCACTCGCTGCTGTTGACCGACCGCTAGCTGCCAGATTTTAGTTTGCGGGTCAACCGATAGACCATACTCGTTGGCGATCGCTGAAATCTTCGCACGCGCTTTACGGAAATTCATAAAAGGGCCGGTCCCCTCATCTAACCCGAGGACAATGTTTTCCTCCACTGATAGTGTGGAAACAAGCCGGAAGTGTTGGTGAATCATACCGATATGGTGATTGAGTGCAGCCCGCGGAGAGTTCATCTGGACTGGCTGGCCGTTTAAGATAATCTCCCCTTCCTCGGGTCGATAGAGGCCATAGAGGACACGCATTAGAGTTGTCTTGCCTGCGCCGTTCTCTCCGAGAAGGCAGTGAATCTCGCCGCGACGAACCTTAAGATCGATACCGTTATTGGCAATTACATCAGGAAACCGTTTGACGATTCCGCGTAATTCGATTGCATAACCTTCTGAATTATCCAAAGCTACTCCTTTATACCTGCTTACAACAGGACTGTTATTTGTACTATCTGTTACATCTTTATTACGTCACTGGTTATTTTGGCAGGGTGTTTTGGTTCTACAAAATCTTCTAATAATGAGGCAACAAATCAGTCAGTTTCTGGTTATACTCTTCGAATATTTTTATACTGTTCTTTCCGGATTTTATTCTTCTTTTATCTTGCTATAATAATTATAAATATACCAAACGCCCAGGTAAAAAGCAAGAATTTTAATAAATAGATACCTATGTGCTAGTTCAATAATTCGGTAACTTTTTCATATTCTATCATTTGATTTAGTTTTCTTAAAAATAATCCATATCCCGATTATTACTAATACAATTCCCCCTAAAAGCCCAAAATTAATAAAAAATAAATTATTGATTAAGAAAAATAGAGAAATAACCCCCAATATCCCTATGGGAATCAAGAGTCCCTTTTCTCTCCGCCCAGAAAGA
>Ga0307380_10001301_pt1 | contig 37006 bp, 31 predicted proteins | sample UN3MG_FD_202239 | JGI IMG/M metagenome (GOLD analysis project Ga0307380, IMG submission 202239) | Soil microbial communities from Risofladan, Vaasa, Finland - UN-3 | ecosystem: Environmental > Terrestrial > Soil > Coastal area > Acid sulfate soil | place: Finland: Risofladan, Vaasa | collected...
AAAGAGGGGGGATAATCCTGCTTTCATCCGCATCCGCTCTTCAAGGCTCAGCCTATGTTGCCAACTACGCTGCCACCAAAGCCTATAACCTGATTCTGGCAGAGGGCTTGTGGGAGGAGTTAGAAGAGTACGGCGTCGATGTTCTCGGATTCATGCCGGGGATAACCCGCACACCGGCCTTTGAGCAATCGAAGCCAAACCTGGAACGACGAATGAAGCTTACGCCGATTATGGAAGTAGAGCCAACTGTAACTGAGGCGCTAGAGGCATTGGGGAAAAGGCCAAGCCACATCGCAGGGAGAAGGAATCGATGGAACATGTTCACGACCGGCAAGCTCATGCCGCGCAAGACTGTGGTAAAACTAGTGGGGAAACAAATGCGAGACCTGTACGGTTAATATTGACACAGGATGATAACCGTAGAACGAGGTGGTGAGTCTTCGCCTCCCATCATGTCTTCTCTACCATGACCTATGCCAGCTTAATGTCAGGCCTGTCACCAATCTCCTTGAAAAACTGCAACAAGATCTTGCTCCGCAGAACGTTGCGACCTCTCAGCGGTGCTACAAACTTGCCCTTTATCCAGATATGCGTCGGTTCAACGTAAACCTGCACCCTGTGCCCAGAAATAGCCTCTTTGAGGAAATTGGGGTAGTTTTTCTTGAACGTCCTGCGTACTTCCCTAACGCACGCCTTGTCCTGTTTCTTTAGAATACTATCCAGAAGCTCACTAGCTGCCTGCGCATCGCTATCGGTGGTTATGGGAATGCGAACCTCGTCAAACATGTAGTCGGAGGAGATGGTCTCATCATTTATCGAGTAATCCTTGGAGTAATTTAACACCGGCAGGTCTAAAATTACCAGGTTGGGCACGTGCAGCAATCTGCCGGTGAGTTCACCTCCCAGCTTTTCATCCTCGCCCACCTCTTCGAGTGTAGTATGGAGCAGTCCCACCCTTCGCACATCCCCCTTTACATTTCCCAGGCGAATCCTATCCCCCGGGTCATAAATTCGGGTAAAGTTGATATAGAAGTAGGCAAAAAAACTGGCTATATACTTCTGTAGGGCCAGCGCCAGCCCTATTGTGAGAATAGGGATATAAATAGCTACCTCAGGCACATATAAAGCGGATACTACTATAGATGCTATCAGTGTTAAAACCACTATAAAGGTGACAGATACAGTGAGCCACCTCAACTTATAATTACGTGGCTGCTTTATAACCTGAGGAGATTCCTCCCCTTTTAAATCTTTTTGGTTCACTAAGGGTTCAACTGGATTCATGAGCACAATCCTATATCTTTAACCTAAGACAGTCAAGTCTCGTCTCGACCCTACGGGCGGCAGCAATACAAGAAGGAGAGGGCATAATGAAAGTGCCCTCTCCCTTTTTTGTTGCCCTTATTATCTGCTGGACACTAGCCTGGCTTTAGAGTAGCATTCGCCACAGTATACGGGCCGCCCCTGCCGGGGCTGAAAAGGTACCTGCGTGTTTACACCACATTCGGCGCAGACCGCGGGATACATTTCCCTTCTCTGCTGATAGCCGTAGCTATCTCCGTTGCGCTGTTGCTTCCTAGACGCTCGGCATTCATTACAACGCTTGGGCTCATTGGTATAGCCCCTGGACGCGAATAGCGACTGCTCGTCTGCACTAAAAGTGAAACTTGCACCGCAATCCTGGCACTCGAGGGTCTTGTCAACATAGTCCATGGACAACCTCCTTTCCTTGATAACTTGGTCGAAGCTTGGTCGTCCGTGGCCTATGGAATCCGCGGGGAATTACAGAGGTTAAGAAAAACAAACTATTAACCAGATGCTTAAGTATATCATGAATTGAGAATGCCGTCAAATAACTTTTATGCGGTGTCCAGCACACGGGCTTGCTCATGTTACGAACGGAGGTTATAATAAGTACCCGAACTAGGACTGATCTGGAATCTCCCTTGCACGGATGATGTCAGGGGGTCGAATCCCCTCAGTTCCACTTTTTAACATCTGAAGGAGGTCACGATGAAAAAGTATTCAGCACTATTCCAGCCCGGTAACATCGGTAAAATGCACCTGGAGAACAGGCTTATTATGGCCCCCCTGGGCACTGTCCTTCTTGATAGTGAGGGGGGTGTCACCGATAACCTGCTCGATTACTACCGACCGAGGGCAGCGGGTGGTGTTGGCCTCGTCATCGCCCAGTGTGCCTCGCCGAACATTGAGGCTAAAGCGCTTTACTCACTGGGTATCTATGATGATAAGTTTATCCCGGGCCTCAGACAGCTTTTCCAGGTGATCCACGAGGGTGGTGCCAAGGTCGCCGTCCAGCTTATGCATCCCGGACTTCTGATCGTGGCTGGCGGCTTTGCTGCTCCAGGCGTGCCGGTAATGGTTCCATCGGTGACATCATGGATGACCGGTGATTTGCCTTATACCGAGGTAACTGAGGATGCTATAGATGGCTACGTGGAGGACTACTCGGAGGCGGCGCGCCGGGCCAGGGAGGCGGGCGCCGATGCGGTGGAGCTGCACGCCTGCCATGGCTGTCTGATAGGCGGTTTTATGTCCCCGCTCATGAATTTGAGGACAGACAAGTACGGGGGCAGCGAGGAGAACCGGATACGTTTTCCCCGCCGGACACTGGAGCGGATCAGGGAGAAGCTGGGCCCCGATTTCCCGTTGATAGTGAGAATAAGCGCCAGCGACGATGTGCCAGGCGGGGTCACCATAGATGAGGCGATGCGCCAGGCAGCTACGCTTGAGCAGGCTGGTGCCGATGCCTTCCACGTATCCGCAGGGCTGGAGTATCTATCCGGACTCAATATACCCTGCTTCGCATATCCCGAGGCCCCTATACTACCGCTGGCAGAGAAGATAAAAAGCGCGGTCAAGGTGCCGGTTATAGCCGTGGGCAAGATAAGCCCGGAACTGGCCGAGCATATAATCGAGAGTGGCAGGGTGGACTTCGTCGCTATGGGCCGACCGCTGCTCGCCGACCCCGAGCTGCCCAGAAAGCTCAAGGAGGGTCGACGGGACGAGATCCGCTGGTGCCTGCACTGCAATAACTGCGTGTCGCTAAAGCTGCCGCTTTCCTGCACGGTAAACCCGTGGCTTTATCGAGAGAGCATACCATCACCTCCAGCGGTGGAGAAGCCCAAAAAGGTGGTGGTAGTCGGCGGAGGGCTGGCCGGCATGCAGGCGGCGGTGCTTATTGCCGAGCGGGGACACCAGGTCTCCCTCTATGAGAAGGAAAGCGAGCTGGGTGGGCAGTGGAACATCGCTGCAGCCGTGCCGGGCAAGGAAGGCTTTGCCAATTTCACCGATTACCTTAAGCGCTCCCTGGACAAGGCCGGCGTCCCCGTCATACTTGGCACCGAGGTTACCAGGGAACAGGTACTTGCGATGAAGCCCGATGCGGTGGTGGTAGCCACCGGAGCCGTGCCTCTGGGACTGGATATACCAGGTGCTACCGGCAGGAACGTGGTGCAGTCAAACGATATTTTCACCGGTAAGGTAGAGGCCAAGGGCAGGGTAGTGGTTTTAGGCGCACGCTTTAACGCTATAGAAGTGGCCATAATGCTGGCGGAGCAGGGGAAACAGGTGAGCATCGTCAGCCGGGGTAAACTTGGTGGAAGGAAGGGGCCGCAGAACACCTTCGCCTTCAAGATACTTTTAAGGCGGCTCCTAGAGCTGGGCATACCCCTATACCTGAACACCCCGGTGCTGGAGATTGCCCCGGGCAGTGTGGTAATCGGCTGGGAGGGAGAAATCGTTTTCCTGCCGGCGGAAACCGTCATACTGGCGGTTGGCGCGCAGTCGGAGAATAAGCTGGCTCAAGAGCTTAAAGGGTTGGTGCCGAAGGTATACAGTATAGGCGACTGCGAAAAGCCCCGCGATGCCTCCTCCGCAACCTTCGATGCGGCCAGGGTGGCGGAGAGGATTTAGGCCATTTGGCTAAGGCCGACACGGTAACCGTCATCAATTGCGTCGCGTATCAAGCGCAACGCGGAGAGGTCACCGTTATATATCCGGCAGGTTGACAATATAGTGACGCGTGTGATATATGTTGGAGCGATTCTCTGGCAGGATGCCCATCGCAGCAAGGCGTTGCCCTGCGTAGAAACCAAATAAATATGGCCAGGGTATCTGTGCCGGGGCTAAGAAAGGCAGAATATGAAGGACATTATAGGCAATAAGCAGCTCAAGGTTCTCACTCCAGGCAAGATCGGTGGGCTGGAGCTGCGCAATCGAATTATTAGATCTGGCTGTTTCGAGGGCATGTGTCCCGGAGGAGCCCCCTCTGATGCACTAATAGACCACCACCGCGAAGTCGCAGCTGGCGGCGCTGCGATGACCACCGTAGCCTATTGCTCAGTGTCCTTCGATGGTCGTGCCTTTGGCCATGAGATATGGATGCGTGAAGAGATTGTACCGGATCTTAAGAAAATAACAGACGCTGTGCACCGTGAGGGTGCTGCGGTCAATATACAGCTTGGACACTGCGGTTATTTCTCCAATAAAAACGTGATTGGCCGGCGACCGATCGGCGCTTCCCGCAAGTTCTGTACGTTTCGCTACGCATTTGCCCACGAAATGACAGAGGAGGAGATTAACAGGGTAAAGGAGGATTTTGGTAAAGCTGCTCAACTTGCCATCCAGGCCGGCTTCGACGCCGTGGAGATTCATGGCGGGCATGGTTACCTTCTCAGTCAGTTTCTCTCTCCATATACAAATATGCGAAAGGACAGATACGGCGGGTCTCTAGAGAACCGCATGCGATTTCCTGCCGCAGTGATAAAACACGTACGAGAGACTGTTGGACCGGACTTCCCCATTTTAATCAAGATGAACGTCAGTGACGGTTTCAAGGGTGGCCTGGAGCTAGACGAGGCTATCGAGGTAGCCAAGCGATATGAGGCCGAGGGGGCAAGCGCCCTCGTTCCCAGCGGTGGATTTACCGCCAAGACGCCGTTCTATATGATGCGGGGAAGGATACCGCTCAAGGAGTGGATCCAAGGTCCGAAAAGTGTGTTTGAAAAGGTAGGCTTACGACTGTTTGGCAGTATCTTAGTTCAAACTTATCCCTTTGAAGAGATGTTTTTCCTCAATGAGGCACGAAAAATAAAAGATGCGGTGAGTATCCCCTGTGTCTTGATCGGGGGCATCTGCTCCAGCGACAATATGGAAAAGGCCATGCAGGAAGGTTTCGATTTCGTTGAGATAGGCAGAGCCCTGATCAGGGAGCCTGACCTGGTCCGGAGGATGGAGAGGGGCGACTGGCAGGCATCGCAGTGCGATCACTGTAACCGGTGCGTCGCGGAAATGGAGAATGGCGGGGTGTGGTGCGTGTCCAAGGTAAAAGGTCAGTATAAAGGATAATAATGCTGGTCATGTACAATATTAATAGGAATATAATAATAGTAGACCATCCTAAATAGGGGGTGAAAAAATGGAAGCGGTTGTAAGTAAAAACATTGTAAAGGGTTTAGAAGAAATAGTCGGGGCAAAGTATGTGCGGGCAGATGATGTCATCAGATGGACCTACGCAATAGAGGATTTTGCCGGTACCTTCTTTCATCCCTTATCCGATAAATATGGGCCACCCGATATAGTTATCAAACCCCACTCCGCCGAGGAGATCTCAAAAATCCTTAAGCTGGCAAACAAGCATAAAATTCCTGTAATCGCCAGAGGGGGAGGCTCGGACATGACCGGCGCTACGACCCCTCTCAAGAAAACAGGCGGTATGATCCTCGATATGACGGATATGAACCGTGTCCTCGATTTTCAAGAGGGGTTAAACGCGGTAAGGGTTCAGCCTGGCATAAGGTGGGGTGAGCTACATCACGAGCTCGCCAAAAAGGGGGTTACCGCTGGCTGTCAGGGGCCGCATGGTTTCCTTGGAGCTACCCTGGGAGGGGGTATTGGTGGTAACTGCTTCTCGATAAACAGCCCGAAGTATGGATGGCTCAATGAGAATATTCTTAACCTGCAGGTAGTTCTACCAAACGGGGATATAATAGAGACCGGCTCACTGGCCAATACCATGGTAAAGGACTGGTACTACAGATATTGTAACGGTCCCGATCTGGTCGGCATTTTCCTTGGAGCAGCCGGGGCGTTCGGGGTGATAACAGAGTTCACCCTCAGAACATACCCAATCCCTGAGTTCTCCGATACCCTCGCCTACACCTTTCCCGATACAGATTCCCAGATCAAATTCGTATTCAAGCTGGAATGGCACGGCTATGTCACGGATCTATGGGGCATTGCCTATTACACCCTTCCTGATTCTCTTAAGAAAATAATTAAACCTCTAATAGGAGAGAGAGATATTGCCATCTTTGCCACCGAGGCCTATGACAAAGACATATTCAAAGCACAGAAAAAGGCAATAGACAAAATGGCCAAAGAGTTCGGTGGTATAGCTTTACCGGTGGAAGGATTGACTCGCGCTCTGGGCATATCCATAATCAATCAGACAGAGTGGATGGGAGGGGGAACATTTGGTAAAGTCATGGGGCCAAACGGCACCGATACCTGTTCTATAGCCCATCTTCCCCAGTGGCAGAAGGTGGTGGGAAAGGCGCTGGATATCATGCATAGAGATGAAGATGCGTTAAGCGGCTCTATACCTTTAATAGGGGCAGAGCACTTCTTCCTTTTCGCTCAACTTCTCGGTAGAGGCGGGGTTGCCAATACATTCGCAATGACGCCCGCTGACTTCATGGAACCCGAGAAGCTAAAACAGGCTCAAGACATGTATTGCGAGATAGTAGAGTCCTACATGGATACCGGTTATGCAGCGCTTTACCGGATCGGTAAAGAGAGTCAATTTCTAACAAAGAGATTCAAGCCGGAATATATCTCGTTCATGAAGGCGATTAAGAAAACGCTTGATCCCAACAATATAATGAATCCAGGGGTCCATGGGCTTGGCCTGGAGGAAGAATAATGAGAATTGAGGAATACAAACGGGAAATATGGACATGTAATCACTGCGCTATGTGCACAGGGACTGTGACTGACGAAGGCGGATTCTATAAAACCTGTCCTACTTACGAACAGCTTAGGTTCGAAGATAGCTCATCCAGAGGCCACAATATAATGGCCTTCTATCTCCTGGAGGGGTCGCTGAAATACTCCAAAGAGGTCGCCGATTGTGTCTATAATTGCACTACATGCGCCTCATGTGAAGAGATATGCAAACCTATGGGCAATATGATAGCCCAGATGGGCGGAAGTGCCCTCAAGACCTTGCTGCCCAGGATCATGCGCCCGCTTGGAGCAGAATTGGAGCCTATTCAATCAGTCGCTATTGTGGAAGCGATGCGCGCTGATTGCGTTGACCTCGGTCTTCAGCCGGAGCCACTTAAGAAAATGGCTGGAAGCATCGAAAAAAACTACAACCCCTATGGAGCACCACATGCAAACAGGACGAAATGGGCAGAAGGCCTCGATATACCCCAAACCGCTGACACCGTTCTCTTCGTGGGCTGTAGCATAGCTTACAGCAGACAGGAGATAGCTCATGCAACCTTAAAAATACTAAAAAGAGCGGGGATCAAATTTGCGGTACTTCCGGATGAATGGTGCTGCGGTTCGATACTGCTCAGGAATGGAAATGTGGACCTGGCAGAGAAAATGATTACACACAACGTGGATTTACTAAAGGAAAAGAAGGTTAAAAGGCTTGTTACTTCGTGTGCTGAAGGCTACATGGGAATAAGCAAGGACTGGCCACAGTTGGCTGGAGAGCTACCATTCAAGGTTTTACATATTAGCCAGTTACTGGCCGAGCTGATTTCAGGTGGAAAGATAAAGTTCAAAAAGCCAATTAATTCAAAGGTAACCTATCACGACCCATGTCATCTCGGAAGGGAAATGGATATCTATGATGAGCCGAGAGTAGTTTTAAAATCGATCCCGGGGATTGATCTGGTGGAGATGTATCCCACCGAGCACGCGGCATGGTGCTGCGGTGCCGGTGGCGGGGTTAAAATCGCCAACCCGGAACTCGCACTAGATATAGGTGCTGCCAAGATCCCGTTTATAAAGGAAACCGGCGCAACCGTTCTAGCATCAGCATGCCCATTCTGCAAGACGCACTTCATGGATGTTATGGAGAGGGCGAAAGAGACGATCGAGGTTAAGGATATAACTGAACTGGTCGCCGAAGCTATGGGGGTATAAAAATGGTACAGATAACGGATATCCTGGACGAGCTAGAGAAAGTAAACCTGGCACCGCTTTTAATACCTGTTTTGAAGATGGGGGACCCATTACTCATTGCTCTACCACAGGGTGCCATAAAAGATATGATAGCACGCAAGGGAACGCATGATGATATCGTGATAACAGTCGAAAAGGTGGCGCCACTGCTACCCTCCTGGATTAGATTTACGGGTCATCTAGCCGAATCCAAGCTTGCATTGAGTTTGATATCCTTAATGGGCATAATTGCAACGCCAATCATGAAGCCATTCTATCCACTTATAACACGAATATCCATACCGTTAATCGGCCCATCACTTAAACCATTTAACGCCTCTATACCATTAGTACATAAAATGATAAGAGTCTCGGACATCTTCCTGAGAATGGAAGTATCGCTCGAAAGGATATTCCTCGGCAAACGTAAATGAGCCGCCAGGCTGGCGCTCCCTCCTAAAGCATCTACCCTGGTTGCCTCTATACCCGCTGGGACTATCTATCGATTGATTACCCTCAGTCAGCCTGCCTCTTTTTGACAAGATAGGCCCTCACTCTATACTTTTACAGCTCGTTTCAATGAAAGAACTCGTATGAGATCCCAGGTTCTCAAGTAATTTTCCGCATCGTTTCAAGGAAGGCCTTGAATGCCTCTGGGCCGGAGTAGCGGAACTGGTAGCCGGTCGCTTTACGCACCTTTTCGGTGTTGACAACTATGGGGTACTTTAGAATCTCCATGCCGCCCGGGGACCGTGACTGGAGGTGCAGATTCCAGGAAAGGCGTGTGAACCGTGATAGCAGGCCTGCCGGGAGCGCAATCGACCGTTTGCCTACAGCCTTTATCATCTCGGTATAGCGCAGCCCTCCCTCGCCGGCGACATTGAAGACCCCTCCTAGCTTCTTTTTGAGCAGGATGGTGACCAGCTCTACCAGGTCGTCCTCGTGGATAAACTGCCATTGAGGGTCGTGTCCGCTGGCCCGAATCATTACCGGGGTAAAAAGGACGGTCAGTCCCCCGGCAACGATGTGGGGGCCGGTTACGGTGACAGTACGCACGATGGTAACACGGGTATCCGGGTTCTTTGCCATGAAGTCCTGAAACATCAGATCGACTTTGGCCTTGTCATTGGGGTAGAGGAAATCGGGGGTAGGCCGCAGCGGCGCGTCCTCGGGAATCGATTCGGGATTATCGGCATGTGCCCCATAAGTGGTATGGCTGCTCATGTAGAAGAGTTGACTTACCGATGCCTTCTTGCAGGCTTCGAGGAAGTTCTGCGACCCCTGGATATTAATGCTATGGGTGCCAGCCTCATCGTGAATGGGTGTGACCTGAAAGGCCAGGTGCAGTGCGGTGTCGATCTGGTTATCGGCGAAAATATCGGCAAATGGCTTTCGCACATCCTGCTGGTAAAATTTCAGCTTAGAAGAGGCAGCGCCTGGCTCCCTGACATCGAGGCCGATGATGCGCTCCACTTCACCTTCCTGCTCAAGCCTGTTGAGCAATCGACCACCGAGGTATCCCCCTACGCCCGTGATAGCGACATTTTTCATGCCTTCCCCCTGTTCTACGCTTGGCCGTAGTATGGCCCTCTTAGAGTACTCTGTCAAGACGTACTCATGTTAGGAATCTATATTAATATCTACCGATCCATGAATATGGCCGCTTCTTATCTGACAATAATGGCCATCCACATGATTTTTATTGCCCCTCGCCTAATGCCCCCAGCCTGCATCCAGCCAACCCTTATACCTGACAGCCCGCACTACGGTATTGACATGTGTCAAAGCCTCCCTACAAAAATCCACATTTTTGTCAGGGTTTTCCCCACAAAAAAATATACAGACTTTCCCCACAAAAAATACAGACTTTCCCGACAGACAAATGGCGAATCTTGTGTTAGCCTAATATATGAGCCTTGCACCATAGGCGCTTCTTGCAAGTAGCCACAATCACAGCGGGTAAAACTGGGGATTCACACAAAAAAGAATATCGGCTAAAGAAGTATGGTGAATCTATGGTTTTGCCCAAAATAAACCTTCAAGCGAGGCTTAAAAGCCCATCGCTGGAGGCTTTTCCCCTCTGGTAATGTCGCATTTTGTAGGACTTAAGCTAACCATCTAGAAGTGGCCATATGGATGGGATTCTGAACGTAGCGAGGGCAATCTAAGATGTCATTTAAGAGCCTGGGGTATTTTGTCTTTAGGCACCGCCGAGCGGTTATATACGTCTGGTGTGCTCTACTTGTCGTGGGTGCAGTCGTGGGACCAATGGCGATGAATGCCCTTGCTCCCGGTTCCAACCATACAACGTCGGGAGAGGCTGCCGATGGATACAGAATTCTCGAGCAAGAGTTTGGCATCAGACCCACCGTACTTTCGATAGTATTTACCAGTGATAGCTTGCGGGCCGATAATCCACAGTTTATGGATGAGATGGATCAGGCTCTAGTCGGCCTGCAGGATATTGAAAAAATAGACTCTCCCATTACCTATCGTAGTACTGGTGACCCACGGTTTATCTCCGCTGATGGTCATGTTACTTATGCGGTCATTGGTGTAGATGGAGACCTAAGTGAGGGTACTATGTTGGTATCCGATATCAGGGAGGGGCTTCAGCCGCAGCCCCATCTTACCACGTACGTCACTGGCGAAGCAGCCCTATGGTATGATGTTGAACAGTCTGTTATGACTGACTGGAAAAAGGCGGAGATATATACTTTCCCTCTTGTAGCCATCATCCTCATCCTAGTCTTTGGTAGCCTTGTGGCTGCCGGGCTCCCCCTAGCCATAGGTGCTGCCAGCGTAGCACTTTCCATGGCATTGGTATTTATCATGGTCCAATTTACTCCGATATCCACTTCAAGCATGATTGTAATAGTGTTTATTGGGCTCGCTATTAGCATAGATTATGCCCTGATTATGGTAACCCGCTTTCGGCAGGAGTTGAGAGCGGGGAAGGGAATAGAGGAGAGCCTGGCTACTACCGTTGATACATCAGGCAAGGCCATATTCTATGCAGCACTCACCAGCATGATCGGTTTTGGCGCGCTCATAAGCTACAATATGAGTGCGTTTAGATCCCTTGGTATTGGTGGGGTGTCAGTGCTTATAATGGCACTGGCAGCAGGTTTGACACTAGTCCCTGCCATTCTATCTGTCGTAGGGCCCCGTATAAACCGGCTGGCCATCTTCCGGCCATCCCAACGAGAGGGTAAATTCTGGTATAGGCTGGCACGGTGGGAGATGAGGCACCCAGCTATAGTTCTCTTAATAGTAATACCGCTTATCGGATTACTCTCATGGCCGGTATTAAGCCTTAATATACAAAACACGGCAGCCAGTGACGTTACAGAATCAAGCGAGGCGAGGCAGGGTTTTGAAGTTCTAAGTGAGGGATTCGGCGCTGGTGAGCTGGCACCTGTCCAGATTGCTGTTACTACCCGCAGCACCATCCTCGATACAGATAAGGTGGCTGCTCTCTATGATTTCACCCGGGAGGTGGAAGAGCACAAGGAGGTTAGCCGTATCGAGAGTATAGTCAACCTGGACCCATCGATAACCAATGAACAATACCAGTTCATGTATGCCGATCCCGACTCAATTCAAGATCCACAAATAAAGGGTATTCTTAGTCAATTAACCACGGACCAAGCAACCCTGGTCCAGGTATATACCAAGAGCGATCCTCTTTCCCCTGAGGCTGAAGAATTAGTGACCTACATACGCGAGCTTGAGCCTGATGGATTAACAATTCATGTTACTGGTTGTACGGCTCTTCATTTAGATTCGATGGATCAGGCATATAGCTATTTCCCATGGATCCTGCTTATTATTGGATCAACTACTTTTCTGGCCCTATTATGGCTGTTTAAATCTATACTGCTGCCAATCAAGGCTATCGTGCTCAATGTAGCTAGTGTCGCTGCCGCCTATGGCATTGTCGTCTTCATTTTTCAACAGGGCCATTTCAGCGGCGTGCTTAATTTCACATCAACCGGAGGTATAGAACCTGTTATACCGATAATGGCTTTCTGCGTTATTTTTGGATTAAGCATTGATTACGAGGTATTCCTACTCAGCAGGATGAGGGAGGCATGGGTGAAAACCGGGGATAACACCAGAAGCGTGGGTATTGGGTTAGCGCGGACAGGCCGGGTAATCACAGGTGCTGCTGCTATTATGGTCGTAGTCTTTGGCAGCCTAGTTATAGGCGATGTGCTTTTTTTGAAGATTATCGGTGTAACACTAGCTCTGGCCATCTTCATTGATGCTGCGATCATACGGGTCTTTATGGCCCCTGCGCTGATGCGCATCATGGGAAAGTGGAACTGGTGGGCCCCTGCCTTCCTGGAGCGGTTGTGGACACCCCGGGGTGCTGTAGGGATACCTGAATTGGCACCTGGCAAGGCGATAGAGTTCGCGTTGCGAATGAGGGGTGTTTCGCGATCATATAGGATTGGGGATGGTGAAGTGAGAGCGCTTAAGAACGTTACGCTCGATGTGGCACGTGGGGAATTTGTAGTCATCGTAGGGCCAAATGGCTCGGGCAAGACCACCTTGTTGAACCTGGTTGGCGGGATCGAATCTCCTACCTCAGGGAGTATCAAATCGAATGGAATCATGGCTACCAAGCTCAATAATAAAGGTTCAACCGCTTACCGGCGTAACATCATCGGCTTCATTTTCCAGTCTTTTAACCTGGTACCAACGCTAACAGTTAGGGGAAACGTCGAGTTTGCCATTACATTAGTCAAAAGGCCGAGAAATGCCCTGAAAGTGTTGAAGCTCTTAGGGCTCCAAGAGCATGCTGACCATTATCCGAATAAGCTCTCCGGCAGCGAACAGCAGCGGTTAGCGATAGCAGTGGCCTTGGCAAAGGATCCGCCTATACTTCTGTGCGATGAACCGACCGGCGAACTTGATTTTGAGACCGGAAAGCGAATCCTGAGCATACTGCGCAAAATAAACCATAAGTATAACAAGACTGTTATTATTGCCACCAATAATCCTCTTATTGAGCAAATAGCCGATCGCGTTATACGACTTCTTGATGGTGAGATCATTGAGGATAAGCGTAACTACTCTCCTATAGAGCCAGGAGAATTGCGTGCAGAATCCCCATGAGTAAACTTATTTAAATCTCTATTTGAAACCTATGGTCCAGATGTCCATAAATCAATGGAGGTGCACCGTGATAAAAACTGAAAAATGCGAGCCGTAGATTTAACGCCACCAACACTTGGCATCGCATTTTGGATATATTGGATATATACGATGGATTATAATTATCGGCTGTAAGCACTACACTATGGGTTTTTGGGATTACTGGCTCAAACTCGTACTCACGAGTATTAGGAAAGTAGCATTGAATTCTCTCCTTAATATTACAAAAAACACAGAACCTCTTTCAGATGTACCTCTTAGTTTGAAGAAAGTGTGAGCTAAAAAGCCCAGCCAGGCAGATTATAGAGGGCTACCCGATAATGGGTGGCCCCCCTGTTATATCCCCCACAGCCTACCTCAATACCGCTTTAACTACAAAAAGCATACTATTCACTTTGTGACCGGCATCGGTAGGGCCGGCAAACCATTCAAGGTGTTCCATATTATATTATTGGGTAGCATTGACGACTTCTGCCTACAATGCTAGAATGTAAATGAATTAACAAGCTTATCTATTATTAAGTATTAAGGTAGTCAAGGATGGTAAAGGCATCTTGCCCTAAACACGGTATAGACCTATCAGCCAAAAGGCCATGAGCAGGCAAGCTGGCTGCTGAAGAATATGAATTGAGCGAGGCGTCAATTATAAAATACCAAGTCAATCCAACAAGCGTTGCCTGTAGTTTATCACTTCCGCAACATAGTAGTAGAACCGCCACTTCGTGAGCTATTCTCGGGTGTCGGTTTTTTGTGACTTTTATCACCAACGGCTTTCCTTTATACTGTTAAAATAACAAAGGGGGTAGAAATGGCTAAACCGAAGGTGGCTTTTTACTGGTGCGCTTCATGCGGTGGCTGTGAGGAGACGGTGGTTGACCTCAATGAAGATATTCTCAAGGTAGCGGACGCCGTTGACATCGTTCTATGGCCAGTGGCACTGGACTTTAAGCGAAAGGATGTCGAGGCGATGGCCGACGGCGAGATAGCGGTGAGCTTTATCAACGGGGCAGTGAGGACAGAAGAGCAGGAGGAGATGGTAAAGCTGCTGAGACAAAAATCCGGGCTTATCGTTGCCTTCGGTGCCTGCGCCCATCTCGGCGGGATACCGGGGCTGGCAAACTTCTGGAACCGTGAGACGATATTTCAAAGGCAATATATAGAAGTCCCCACCATGGAAAATCCGGAGGGAGTCACCCCACAAGTTAAGACCACGGTTGATGTTGGCGAGCTCACCCTGCCCGAATTCTACGATACGGTAAAAACACTGGACCAGACCATCGACGTAGATTACTACCTGCCGGGGTGTCCGCCGCCGCCGGATTTGATAATGAACGCAGTAACCGCCATCCTCGAGGGAAAACTCCCGGAGAAAGGGGCGGTGCTTGCCCCGAATATAGCCCTGTGTGATAGTTGTCCGAGAAAGGACTCAAGGCCGGATAAACTGTCGATCAAGGAGATAAAGCGGCCGTGGCAAATCAAGATTGACCCGGAGAAATGCTTCCTTGACCAGGGATTGATCTGCATGGGGCCGGCTAGCCGTTCCGGGTGTGGGGAGACCTGCATTAGAGCCAACCAGCCATGCCGCGGTTGCTTCGGCCCGGTGGATGGCGTTACCGACCAGGGGGCAAAAGGGCTTTCCATGATCGTCTCCATTCTCGGGATTGAGGAGGAGGAAAAGATGACGGAAGAAGGTGTCACAAAGTTGATCGAGGGGATTGCCGACCCGGCGGGAACATTCTACAGGTTTAGCCTCCCCGCTTCGCTTCTGGTAAGAAAGAGAATGTAGGGCAGAGGAGTTATAGATAGCATGAAAAAGATAACCATAGATCCGATAACCCGGCTTGAGGGCCACGGCAAGATAGAGATATTCCTCGATGATGCTGGCGAGGTGGCTAGGGCTTACCTTCAGATACCAGAGCTTCGTGGCTTCGAGAAGTTCTGTGAGGGAAGGCCCGCCGAGGAGGTGCCCCGAATAACCACGATGATTTGCGGGGTGTGTCCCACCGCCCACCACATGGCGGGGACCAAGGCCCTTGACGACCTCTTTAAAGTGGAGCCGACTTCGGCGGCGAAAAAGATAAGGGAGCTGATGTATAACGCCTTCCAGTGCGAGGACCACATACTGAACTTCTTCTTCCTCGGCGGCCCCGACTTCGTTGTCGGCCCCACCGCGCCTGCGGGGGAGAGGAATATACTCGGTGTCATTGCCAAGGCGGGAATGGAAGCCGGCGGCAAGGTCATCGAGGTAAGAAAAAGGATGCGCAACGTTCTGCGTATAATCGGTGGCAAGCCAGTCTCCCCCACCTGCGGCCTGCCCGGTGGCGTATCAAAGGGAATCAGTGAGGATGAAAAGAAGACCATCATTGAAGCCGGGGACTACGGCGTTGAGTTCTGCCAATTCGCACTTAAGCTTTTCGATGATATCGTGCTTGGAAATAAAGACTATGTTGACCTGGTCACCGGGGATGTCTATAAGCACCGAACATATTACATGGGGATGGTGGATGCGAATAACAAGGTGAACTTCTACGACGGCGATATCCGCGTTGTGGACCCGAACGGCAAAGAGTTCGCCAAGTTCAAGCCACAGGAATACTTAAGTCACATCAGGGAGCACGCTGAGCCCTGGACCTACGTGAGATTTTCTTTCCTAAAGGATGTCGGATGGAAGGGATTCGTGGATGGGGAGGACAGCGGTGTCTTTCGAGTGGCTCCACTCGCCCGCCTCAATGTCGCCGACGGCATGGCCACGCCGCTGGCTCAGGAGGCCTATGAAAAGCTGTTTTCCACATTAGGCGGCAAGCCGGTTCACAATACCCTTGCGTTCCACTGGGCCCGACTGGTGGAGGCGCTATACGCCGCTGAACGGGTGCAGCAACTGGCAAATGACCCCGAGATAACCTCTCCCGACATCGTAAACCTGCCCACCCAGACCCCCAAAGAGGGAGTGGGTATAGTGGAGGCGCCGCGAGGAACCCTGATCCACCACTATGAAACCGATGACAAGGGAATCATTACCAAGTGCAACCTGATCGTAGCCACGCAAAATAACTCGGCGGCGATTAACATGTCGGTGGAAAAAGCAGCCAAGTTGCTGATCCACAAGGGCGAGGTCCCCGAGGGGATCCTCAACATGATCGAGATGGGCTTCCGCGCCTATGACCCCTGTCACGCCTGCGCCACCCATTCACTGCCGGGGAGGATGCCCCTTGAGCTAAATATATATGACTCCCAAGGGGACTTGGTGAAGAGATTACGCAGAGGCCAATAGAGAGGAGAGCGGGGAATAAGAGAGCGTGTTGAGGAAGTATTTTACGAACACTGGATAGATATCTCTACCTCCCTGTCGGAAATCGTGCCCTGCGGGAGAGGACATTAAGTACAGCGATGCTGCGATTGCTTGCCTTCCTTTGGTCCCCGAGTAGGCCTCCCGGCAGATAATAAATAGCGATGTTGAAAACTATGAGAAGAACCCCCTATTTACAATATACAACTATGTTTGCTATCTCTGTCCAAAGGAGTGCAATAATATTTTGAAGACTATACCAAAGGCAGTGAGACGTTATATAGAGCTATGATCTTTCTCCGCTTGCTAGCGATTACCGCTACCGCGCGCTCAACGAAGGACTTTCCTTCACCACGCTGTAATTGTGTAACAGAGGCAAGTTTAAGGGGTTGGATTAGCCGGTGTCGTTTTGGCTAAAGCATATCCATTTACGAGTCGAACTGAATGAGTATAACTGATGCGATTAACCCTTCGCCCTCAAGTGAACTGCAGAATTTTGTAGAAAGCCGAAGCGGGCAGAAGGTGCTGCGCTGTTACCAGTGCGGAAAATGTAGCGCCGGATGTCCCGCGTCCTACGTCATGGACATGGGCCCGCGCCAGGTTATGCGGGCCATACAGCTCGGACTAAAGGAGAGAGTCCTGGAGAGCTCTACTATATGGCTCTGTATCTCCTGCCAGACCTGCTCCGCCCGCTGCCCCAACGAGATAGATATTGCCCGGGTGATGGAATCGCTGCGGTTGCTTGCTGCTGCTGAGAAAAGCAAACCGGCTGAAAAAGGCATCGAACTCTTCCACAGGCTCTTCCTCGTCATTATCCAGCGCTTCGGCCGTATCCATGAGCTTTCTCTCGGTGTTTCATACAATTTGCTGAGCAGACAACCTTTCGCCAAAATCACGACGCTGCCAGCTATGTTCGCAAGGGGCAAAGCACCCGTTTTGCCACCCAGGGTTAAAGGGGCTGCTGAAATTAGAAATCTATCCGCCAAGGTAAAGGCCATGGAGAATGAGCCTCATAAAAGGGATGCAGAATGATACCGGATACCTTCGCATATTATCCCGGCTGTACCCTGCACTCCACAGAAAAGGAGTACGACGTATCGGCCCGTTTGGTATGTGCGAAGTTGGGACTTAAACTGCAGGAACTGGAGGATTGGACCTGCTGTGGAGCCTCCTCAGCTCATACCATCAATGAACTTTTAAGCATCGCCCTACCCGCCCGTGACCTACAGAAGGCGGAGAAAATGGGGCTTCCCATAGTGGCTGCCTGTGCCCTGTGCTTCTCACGTTTGAAGCATGCTGCCCACGCACTAATAGACAAAGAAAAGCTGGATTTGATTAATAACCTTCTCGGTAATGAGTTTCACAATACCACCGAGGTTTTTCACCTGCTTAAAGTCTTATACGAGAAAAGGGATGCCATAACCCCGAGCAGACCGCTCGGCAGCTTGAAGATTGCCTGTTACTACGGTTGCCTGCTGGTTCGCCCCCGCGAAATAGTCGATCTAGATGATGTTGAGGACCCTCAGATTATGGATCGGCTGATGGAGAGGCTGGGCGCTGTAACTGTGGACTGGGGTTTTAAGACAGAGTGCTGCGGTGCCAGCCTGCCTATCACCAAACCTGAAATGGTGTTAAAGCTTTCACATCGCATACTCTCCCAGGCAAAGCAGGCAGGTGCCGACTGTGTGGCGGTGGCTTGCCCCATGTGCCATAACAACCTGGACGCCTACCAGAAGGATATGAAAAAGAAATATAGCGATGAGTTTGAGTTGCCGGTGCTTTACTTCACCCAGCTTGTGGGGCTTGCCCTGGGCTTCTCGCCCAAGCAACTGCTCCTCGACAAGCACTTCACCAGCCCACTACCCATGCTTAGAGATAAGGGACTGGCAGATGAAGGAATCGCTATAGCAGAGGTTAGCCATGGCTAGGACCGGGGTTTTTATATGCCACTGTGGAACCAACATCGGCGGCACGGTGGATGTCTCCAAAGTGCTAGAGGCTGCCAAGAGCATGCCAATGGTAACCTTTATCGATGATAATACCTATACCTGCAGTGAACCAGGGCAGGCATCCATCCACGATGCCATAATTGAGAATCGGCTGGATCGGGTGGTTATTGGCAGCTGCTCACCCCGAATGCACGAGAATACCTTCCGCAAAACCGTTGCCTCAGCGGGTATTAATCCCTACCTTCTAGAGATAGCCAATATACGAGAGCATTGCAGCTGGGTACACGGGGATGATAAGGAAGCAGCCACCGAAAAGGCTATCGAACTGATCCGGATGGCAGTAGCCAAGGTTGCCGCCCTTGAACCCCTTTCCCCCGGGCAGGTTGGGGTCACCAAACGAGCACTTGTCATCGGGGGTGGCATCGCCGGGATCCAGGCAGCCCTGGACATCGCCAATGCCGACTACGAGGTAGTCTTAGTAGAGCGTGAACCTAGCATTGGGGGGCGCATGGCTCAGCTGGATAAGACATTTCCCACCCTGGACTGCTCGGCCTGTATTCTCGCCCCCAAAATGGTCGATGTGGCGCAGCAACCCAATATCACCCTCCTCACCTATGCTGAGGTACAGGATGTAAGGGGCTTTGTGGGTAATTTCGAAGTAAACATCCTGCAGAAAGCGAGGAGGGTAGACCATACCAAATGCACTGGCTGTGGCACCTGCTGGCAAAAGTGCCCGGAGCGAGCACCATCGGAGTTTAACTTGGAGATGGGGAAACGCAGCGCAATCTACGTCCCCTTCCCCCAGGCGGTCCCGCTCAAGCCGGTCATCGACACCGAGCACTGTGCCCATTTCAATTACCTGAAAGCCAAGGAAGAGGGCAAGGAATTACCCGACTGCAATATCTGCCAGCAGCTCTGCCCGGTAAGTGCCATCGATTACGAGCAGGAAGACCAAGTCATCTCGGAGAGGTTTGGTACCATTATCGTTGCTACCGGCTATCAGACCTTCGACCACAGTGTCTACCATGAATACGGAAGCGGCAGGTATCCCGATGTCATCACCGGCCTGCACCTAGAGAGACTGCTAAGCGCCTCGGGCCCCACCGATGGGGAGGTAATCCGCCCCTCTGACGGGCTGCCACCGAAGACGGTGGTCTTTGTAAGCTGCGTGGGCTCGCGGGACGAACAGAAGGGACGGCCCTACTGCAGCAAGGTCTGCTGTATGTATATGGCAAAACAGGCCATCATGCTCAAAGAGCATGACCCCGATGTGCAGTGCTATAATTTCTATATCGATATTAGGGCAGGGGGCAAGGATTTCGATGAGTTTTCCCGGCGCGCTCAGGAGGAGTATGGCACCATATACCTGCGTGGTCGAGTATCCAAAATCTACGAGGAAGGCAAGAAGCTAATAGTATTAGGCGAGGACTCTCTCATCGGGCGACCGGTAGAGATTGCCGCTGATCTAGTCGTGCTCGCCACAGGGATGGAGCCCAGCATTGGCGCTGCCGACCTGGCCCAGAGACTTAATATCAGCTACGACACCTATAACTTCTTCATCGAGGCGCACCCCAAGCTACGCCCGGTGGAAACTAACACCGATGGCATATTTCTCGCTGGCTCCTGTGTCGGCCCACGGGATATCCCGGAAAGCGTCGCCCAAGGTGGCAGTGCCGCTGCTAAAGTCACAGCTCTCTTTAGCCAGGATGTCCTGACCACTGATCCCATGGTAGCCACTATCGATCCTATGAAGTGTAGTGGCTGTCTTCTCTGCACCCAGGTATGCCCCTTCAATGCTATCGACACCCAGGTCACCCGGGATGGCCGTACCATCGCGGTAGTTAATGAGACCATGTGCAAGGGCTGTGGCCTGTGTGTTGCCAGTTGCCGTTTTGGGGCCGCTGACCTACGTGGCTTCACCCAGCAACAATTACTGGCCCAGGTAACATCACTATGGCAATAGAATATCAACCCAAGATAGTCGGTTTCCTGTGTAACTGGTGCAGCTACGCCGGTGCCGACCTGGCTGGCACCAGCCGCATCTGCTACCCCCCGAATATCCGCATTATCCGCGTGCCCTGCTCGGGGAGGGTCGATCCCCTGCTAGTGGTTAAAAGCTTCCAGCAGGGGGCCGATGGTGTCCTGATCGCTGGCTGCCATCCCGGCGACTGCCACTACACTGAAGGTAACTACTATGCTCGCCGCCGCCTTGCTCTGCTTCGCACTTTCCTGGAGTACATAGGCATTGAAAAGGAAAGGTATCGAGTGGAGTGGGTGTCTGCCTCCGAGGGGAAGAAATGGGCCCAGGTGGTTTCCTCATTTACCGATGAACTCCATAAGCTGGGACCAAGGGAAATGACCTTGGTTAAAGGAACCGGGTGATGGACTTAAGCGAACAGATCCGTAACAAAGCTAAAGAGCTCCTTGAGAGAGAAACTGTAGATTGCATCATCGGCTACGAGCGTGCTACTGACGGAGTCGGCGCACGTCCACTGTTCGCCTATAGGCCAGAAGAGGTCGATCGGCTTATCTTCGACCAGACCTGCACCCATAATCTAGCCAAGTACCTGCTCAACCGCAAAGATAAAGCTACTGCCATCGTGGTCAAGCCCTGCGATTCCCGGGCTATCAATCTGCTTCTCAATGAGAGCCAGATTCAGCGGGATAAGCTGTTTATCATCGGGGTAGCATGTCCCGGAATAGTGAAGACTGATCGGGATAAGACCAGTGAAGAACTGCAGACCGCCTGCCAGGTCTGCCAACAGCATACACCGGTAATCTATGACTTTCTGGTGGGAGAACCGCCGGCGTCGGAGCCGGATGTAGCGGAGGCCTATGCCGATGTTTCTGGGATGGAAGGCCAATCAGCGAAGGAGAGACGAGCGTTCTGGGAAGAGCAATTCAGCCGATGTATACGCTGCTACGCCTGCCGTCAAGTTTGCCCCGGTTGCTATTGCCCCGAGTGTTTCGTTGAGCGACTGGACCCCTTGTGGGTAGGCATCAGGATAGCCCCGGAGGAAAACGAGGTATGGAATACCATACGCGCTTTTCATCTGGCCGGGCGCTGCATCGCCTGCAATGAATGCGAGCGGGTTTGCCCGGTAAATATCCCGCTCAGCCTGCTCAACCGCAAGCTGGAGAAAGAGGTGAGGGAGCTTTTCAATTTCCATGCGGGAATGGACGCCGAAACCCCAGCTCCCTTCGCAACCTATAAGAAAGAAGAGGCTTTTCCTGGGCTAGGATGAACATCGATCTGGGTAAAATCGACTCCATAATAGAGCCCTACAAAGGCAGGCAGGGTTTGCTGATCTCTCTATTGCAGGATATCCAGGCCGAATGCAACTATCTGCCTCAGGAAGCGCTGATTAAGGTCAGCCAGGCCTTAGAGCTCCCCCTTAGCCAGGTATTCAGCGTGGCCACCTTTTTTAAGGCTTTCAGTCTGGAGCCTAGAGGACGTCATATAATCATGGTCTGCCTGGGCACTGCTTGCCACGTAAGGGGTGGGGAGAGGCTGGCACAAAAACTGGAGAGAGATTTAGGCATAAAGCCTGGTGAGACTTCGCCGGACTTCAGCTTCACGCTGGAAGCGGTGAATTGTTTGGGGTGTTGCGCTTTAGGTCCGGTTGTGGTTATCGATAGCAAATATGAGAGCAAGGTGGACTCTGCCAAGCTCGATAAAATATTGAAAAGGTATCAATCAGAGGCTAACGAGGGCTAATGGTGCCAGAAAAAGTGCTGGGAAAAAGGATAAACAGTCCCCTCGAACTGGAAGCTCTGGGGCAGTCAATAGTTGCCAAGAGGGACCCCGATAAACCCTGCGTAGTGCTATGCGCCGGGACAGGCTGTCGTGCTGCCGGTGCCGAAGAGGTGGTGGATGCTTTTAGGGAAGAGATCAAGCAGCAGGGTTTGGGGGATAAGGTAGAGGTAAAGGCGACCGGCTGCCACGGTTTTTGCGAAAGGGGGCCACTGGTGGTCCTGCGACCAAAAAAGATTTTCTATCAGCAAATAACCAAAGAAGATATCCCGGAGATCGTTTCCGAAAGCCTGGTCAATGATAACATAGTGGAGAGGTTGCTTTATACTGACCCGGCAACAGGTAAGAAGATAGTATATGAAGATGATGTGCCCTTCTATAAGAAACAAACGCGGATCCTTCTCGGAGCCAATGGAGAGATCGACCCCACCGAAATCGATGATTACATCGCTATCGGCGGTTATTCCGCTCTGGCTAAGGCCCTTTTCCAGATGTCCCCGGAGGAGATTATCGAGGAGGTAAAACAGTCGGGCCTGCGGGGGCGGGGGGGTGCAGGGTTCCCCACCTACAGAAAGTGGGAATCCTGCCGCCACGCCAGAGGTGCTATCAAATACGTCATCTGCAATGCCGATGAGGGAGACCCCGGTGCTTATCAGGACAGGAGCCTCCTTGAAGGAAATCCCCACAGTGTTCTGGAGGGGATGATCATCGGTGCCTATGCCATAGGCTCCCATGAAGGCTACATCTATGTCCGCAATGAATATCCCCTGGCAGTAAGACATATCGAAAGAGCGATCGAGCAGGCAGCAGAGTATGGATTGCTGGGTGAAAACATCCTCGGGTCCGGCTTCGATTTCAGCGTAAGCATAAATAGGGGCGGGGGGGCCTTTGTCTGCGGGGAATCGACGGCGCTAATGGCTTCACTCGAGGGTAAGATAGGAGAGCCAAGAGCAAAGTACATTCATACCGTGGATAAGGGCTTATGGGATAGGCCAAGCAATCTCAATAATGTCAAGACCTGGGCCAGCGTTCCCCTGATAATAAATAAGGGTGCCGATTGGTACTCCCAAATGGGAACGGAGGGGACCAAAGGCACCATGATATTCTCACTGGTAGGAAAGGTAAATAACACCGGCTTGATAGAGGTCCCCATGGGAACAACCTTGAGGGAAATAATCTACGATATCGGTGGAGGAATCCCCGGGGGGAAGAAATTCAAGGCAGTGCAAACCGGGGGACCTTCGGGGGGCTGCATCCCTGAGGGGCTTCTCCATCTACCGGTAGATTTCGATGCGCTGACCAAAGCCGGGTCGATGATGGGTTCCGGCGGGATGATAGTAATGGATGAGGACACCTGTATGGTAGATATAGCCAGGTATTTCCTAACCTTCCTTGAAGAGGAATCCTGTGGCAAGTGTGTACCCTGTCGAGAAGGGATAAAGCGAATGGGACAGATACTAACCGGCATCACTCAGGGAAAGGGAAAGGAAGGGGATATCGAGATACTGGAGGATCTAGCCGGTGTCCTCCGTGATGGTTCTCTTTGCACTTTAGGAACAACAGCGGCCAACCCTGTCCTGACCACTCTTCGTCACTTCAGAGATGAATATGAGGCACACATCAAGGAAAAGAGATGTCCTGCTGCCGTTTGCCAGGAGCTGATCCAGTATTCCATTATCGAGGAGAAGTGTCCTGGATGTGCTCTGTGTGTAAAGGCCTGTCCAGAGCAAGCGATAACCCTGGTAGCGAAAAAGCAGCCGGTAATCCTGGATCAGAGCAAGTGCATTAAATGTGGAGCATGCTACGATGTCTGCAAGCTCGGGGCAGTGGCAAAGCGGTAAATCATGGTAACCTTAACTATCGACGGCAGAGAAATAGGGGCAAGAGAAGGGGAAACCATACTGGAGGCGGCAAGCCGCGTCGGTATCGAGATACCCGCCCTCTGCTACCACGAGGCCATTTCCCCTTACGGGGCCTGCCGTCTGTGCACCGTGGAGGTAAATCAAAGGGGGCGAGTCAGACTTGTGGCCTCGTGTCTCTTCCCCGTGGAGGAGGGACTGGAGGTAAAGACCGACTCCGAGAGTGTCAGGAAGCTACGCAAAGGGATAATGGAGCTGCTTCTCGCCAGCTGTCCCGATTCCGAGAGGATACAGAGTTTAGCCAGTGAAATGGGAGTCGCCCAAACCAGGTTCGCACTCGAAGATAAAAATTGCATCCTCTGCGGCCTGTGTGTACGGGCCTGCCAGGAAATATCGGAGAAGAGCATAATAAGCTTCGTTGGTCGGGGGACTAAAAGGAGGGTTGCCACCCCCTTCTATGTTCCCTCCGAGGAGTGTATCAAGTGTCAGGCCTGTGCCTATATTTGCCCTACCCGAGCCATCAGATTCGAAGAAGGCAAACTGGTATTGCCGACATAGATTAGAGGACGGGGAAGTGACACAATTTATATCTAAGAAAGACCTGCTCACCTGGTTGGGTCAATTGATGGACGAACGCAATCTAGTAGCGCCTATCAAGGTGGATGATTTGCTCCTTTCCCGCAAGATCGACCGGGTAGAGGATATCGTCTTCGACTTCGACAATACCACCTTATCTCCCAAAGAGTGGTTCTTCCCTCCTTCTGAAACCCTGTTCTATATTAACAGGAAGAACGGGCAGGTAGAATTAATACCAGCAGCTATAGAGAGAGAAACAGCGATATTTGGCGTTCGCCCCTGCGATGCCCGGGGTATGGCCATGAACGATTACCCCTTCCTAGAGGAGCCGGCGGATGCATTGTACCGGCAACACCGTGATAAAACTACCCTCATCGGTCTAGCCTGCCTCACCGCTTGCCCCGAGTGCTTCTGCACCAGCATGGGCAGCGGTCCCCACGACCCAGCTAATTTGGATATCCTGCTCACCGAGGTAGCGGACGGCTATATCGTTCAGGTGCTTACGGATAAGGGTAAAGCCCTGTTGCCTGACAAACTGATAACCACGACGGATGTATCACCTCCCCCGGCTCCGGCCCCCTCAGAAGTCCCCAGCGAGGGTATTTCGGAGAAGATGAGACGAGCCTTCGACGACCCCTTCTGGGACCGGCTGGCCGATAGATGCATCCATTGCAATATCTGCGCCTATGTCTGCCCCACATGCTACTGCTTCGATGTTCGGGACTACACCGATAAAGCCAGGATCGAGCGGGTGCGTAGCTGGGAGAGCTGCCAGTCCCCGGGGTTCACCCGCATTGCTGGCGGCTATGACCCCCGCTCCACCAAGGGGTTTCGACTCAGGCAGAGGTTCGCCCACAAGCTATTTTACTTTCCCGAGCAGTTTGGAGCCTTGGGCTGCGTCGGCTGTGGCCGATGTGTCAGGGCCTGCCCGGTAAACATCGATATTCGTGAGATAATACAGGATGTTCAGCAGCTTGGAGTAAAAAGTGAAGCCTGAGAATCCGCTTCTGCCCTATTTAGCTACAATACAAGATGTGATTAACCTCACACCTGATGTTAAGCTATTTAAGCTAGAGCTGAATGACCCCGATATCAGAGACAGTTTCGACTATAAGCCGGGGCAGTTCATCTTCGTCTCCGCCTTCGGAGTGGGCGAGGCGCCCTTTGGCCTAACCTCAGTATCGCACCGCAAAGACGGCCTGGAGGTTGCCATAAGGCAGGTTGGCACCGTTACCGCTTCCCTTCACCAGCTTGAGCCGGGGGCGATCGTGGGGGTGCGGGGACCCTTTGGCAACCACTTCCCGCTTGATGACTATAAGGGGAAAATCATATTCATTATCGGCGGCGGCATCGGCTTTGCGCCATTGCGTCCGATAATCACCACCATTCTCGACAATAGAGATAACTATGGAGACCTGGTCATCATCAATGGAGCGCGCAGCCCTCAGGACCTGGTCTTCGCACCTGAGTTCGATGCCTGGGCAACGGCACCCGGGACAAAGCTGGAGCTCACCGTCGATGCCGGTGACGATAAATGGACCGGTAGAGTAGCCCTGATTCCCGCAGTGGTGAGTGAACTCAAGCTCTCACCGGAGAATGCCATTGCCATTACCTGCGGCCCGCCTATCATGATCCACTTCACCCTTATTGAGCTAAGGAAGCTGGGCTTCGCCGATAACCAAATCATAACCACGCTAGAGGGCAAGATGAAGTGCGGTTTGGGCAAGTGTGCACGATGTAATGTGGGTGAGAAGTATATCTGCCAGGATGGCCCCGTCTTCTCTATGGAGCAGATCTCAGAGCTAATCGAGCAATTTTAAATCGGATTAACGTCCTTAGAATCCTGATGAGGAAACAAGATGAAAAGCGTCGCCAATATATATACAGCAATATAAGGAGGTATACCATGCGGGAGAAGGTAGAAGCAGCTCTAACTGAGATAAGGCCGTCATTACAGGCAGATGGCGGCGATGTCGAGCTGGTGGATGTGACCGATGGTACGGTCACGCTGAAGCTGACAGGCGCCTGCAGCGGCTGCCCGATGGCAACCCAGACGTTGCATCAGGGGATTGAGCGCGTGCTCAAAGAGCAGATACCCGAGATCAAAGAAGTGATTGCCGTCTGATTATATCCTTCGCAGTCCGCTTCTAGTGCATTGGGCCCAGGGAATTGGCAATATAAGAAGGGCAAAATTAAAGGTGAAGACGCTCGTTTTGGGAATCGGGAACCCGATCGTAACCGACGATGGCGCCGGCCTCAAGATAGCCCAGCAGATCAAGGAAAGAAATCCTGAACTGGAAGTGATCGAGGCCTGTTCCGGCGCCCTGGGGCTGCTCGATGATGTAGCCGGTTACGATAAGCTTATCATTATCGATTCGGTTATGACTGAAGGGGGCCAACCTGGGGAACTGTATAAGCTGGAGCTGGAGGATTTGCAACCGACCCTGGAACACGCCACATCTCACGGCCTCGATATCGCCAGTGCGTTCAAACTAGGGAAGGGACTGGGGTACAAGATGCCCCAATCAGTCATCATCTACGCTGTCGAGATAAAGGATAATACCAACTTTGGCGAGGAGTGTACCAAAGAGGTTATGGAAAAAATACCCCTTATTGCCCGGAGAATAATGGAGGAGGAGAATCTATGAGTGAGTTTATCGACAAAATCACCGGGCTTGGCCCGCCCAGCGGTACCAAAGTGAGTGTCCAATGAACGATAATAAGGAGAGAGGAGGTAAATTGAGCGAGCAAATCACTGAAGAAATGGTGGCCGTCAAAGTAACGGAGGAATCTTGTAGCACGTGCGCGATCTGCTACTCCGTTTGCCCTTATGAGGCAATAAAAAAGGATGCCGAAACGGGCAAGGCCATCCTGGAAATAGAAAAGTGCCAGGTATGCGGCCTCTGCTATTCAGCATGTCCTTCCAAGGTCATCGACATCATCTATTATGACTTAGATTCCCTGACCGGGTATCTGGATCGGGCAAAGCAGAAATATGACAGTGACACACTGGTGATTATGTGTAAAGGAAGCGCCCCCGACCTTGCCGGGATCGAGAGGCAATTCGGGGTGACAAAGTTCATCCCGCTATCCGTGCCCTGCGTGGGGCGTATTACCGTAGAGGTATTCCTCAAGGCTATAACGACGGGAATAAAGAAAATCCATGTCCTCGCCTGCGATGAGGATTACTGCCGATATCAGCGGGGAAGCCCCGTCGAGGGACGTCGAATCGCCGCTCTCAACATCTTGTTGGAGCAGCTCGGCTACGGCAAAGAGGCGATAACCCTGAAGCGGAATAGCCTGAAGGTACAGGTGAAAGAAGACCTGTGCATCGGCTGCGGCAATTGTGTCTTTTACTGCCCCTGGGATGCGCCCAGGCTGGTGAGCCCGGGGATCGTTAAGATCGATATGGACGCCTGTCACGGCTGCGGCCTGTGCGTCTCGATGTGCCCGGCCTTCGCCCTGGACCTGGAGAATTGGGAGAAGGATCGCATTTCAATGTTGATTTCCCAGTTCGCAGCAGAAATGGCCCCGCCCAGGATTCTGGTATTTTGCTGCCAGTGGGCTGTATTCCCTGAGCTTGAGGACGAGCCCGACAAGCACACGCGCTATATCTACCTGCCCTGTGCCGCCAGGGTTGATACCTCTCATATAGTGGAGGCTTTCCATACCGGCGTCGATGGCGTTTTAGTGGCTGCCTGCGCCGAAGATGACTGCAAGCTGGAGAAGGCGGGTGGGAAAGCCCAGCGTCCGGTAGAGGCACTCCAGAAAAGGCTGGGTGAAATAGGCCGTGGCGAGCAACTCAACTTCTGCACCGTAGCGCCACGATACCCGGAGGCGTTTAAGAGGGAACTAGCGCAGTTCAGCGAAAAAATTGCCGATATTTATGTAAGGGAGTCAGCATGATAGTTACGACGCAGAAGCCTTTGGATGAGATCCTGGATTTTGTCTCCCCCTATAAAAACATCCTGATCGTTGGTTGTGATGGCTGCACCCAGCCACCGCGAGGCATAAGAGAGGCGGGGACCTTGAGCCAATTGCTCGATCTTGGCGGCAAGCTGCGAAATAAGGAGTTCGCCTTCAAAGTGAACACGCTGGTGAAGCAATGCGATTCCCACTTGACCGCGGTTGCGCTTAAGGACATGATAGATGGCGATGTAGAGGCAGTGCTCTCGCTGGCCTGCGGACTAGGGCCGCAGACTATAGCCAGTCTCTACCCCGAGCTTCCAGTATTTCCAGCGCAGAATACCGTCTTCATGGGTTCTCAGGAAAGGGAAGCGGGCACCCTGGAAGAGAGGTGTGCCGCCTGCGGCGACTGCGTCCTGGGCCTGACCGGGGGCATTTGCCCGATTTCCAGGTGTGCCAAAAGCCTGCTCAACGGCCCCTGCGGCGGTTCGCAAAACGGCAAGTGCGAGGTCGACCCGAATAAGGACTGCGCCTGGGCGCTCATTATAGAGCGCCTGGATAAACTGGGGAGACTCTATGTATTAGAGGAAATCCAGCCTGCCAAGGATCACCAGGCAGTGGCAAGACCGGGCAAGATAACGCTATAAACAGTTCATGGGAGTAGCCCCTGTGGTGCTCATCAACGAGGGAAAAGCGGCCAGGATAAGTGTGCGGGGGGTAGTGCAGGGGGTAGGCTTTAGACCCTTTGTTTACCGGCTGGCTCACGAGCACAGTTTAAAAGGCTGGGTGCGTAACACCTCGGGAAATGTCGAGATCGAGGTGGAAGGAGATAGGGAGAGGATAAGGAATTTCATCACGGACATCGAAGCGAAAGCCCCTCCCCTGGCTCGAATTGAAAATGTCGCCGTCACCTTCCAGCCCTCGAAGAGCTACACCGGGTACGAGAAATTCGAAATATACCAGAGCCTGAGCCAGGAAGGAAAATATCAGCTAGTTTCGCCGGATATCGCTACCTGCGAGGACTGCCTCAGGGAGATCCTCTCCCCTACCGACCGCCGCTACCGCTATCCCTTTACCAACTGCACCAGTTGTGGCCCGCGATTTACCATCATCGAGGATATACCCTATGACCGCCCCAAGACCACCATGCATAGGTTCCAGATGTGCCCCCGGTGTCAGCAGGAATACGACGATCCCCTGGACCGCAGGTTTCATGCCCAGCCCAACGCCTGCCCCCAGTGTGGCCCCAGCCTGGCACTGGTCGATAGCCAAGGTAACCCGGTGGGGGGTGAGGATGCTACTTCGGCAGCCAGCGAACTGCTTAAGGCAGGGAGAATCCTGGCGATCCGCGGCCTGGGCGGATTTCAGCTTGCCTGCGACGCCACCAGTGAGGAAGCGATAGCCCTGTTAAGGAGCAGAAAAAGGCGCCCCTCCAAACCATTTGCCGTTATGGTAGCCACCCTGGAAGATATTGAAAGGCACTGCCTGGTGTCGCCCGAGGAGAGGAAGCTGCTTAACTCTCCAGAGTCACCCATCGTTCTCCTGAGGTGGCTGCAGAGCTCATCCGATATCTCAACGTCAGTGGCTCCAAATCTGAGGTACCTGGGGGTCATGCTGCCCTATACCCCGCTACACCACCTGCTGCTAAGGGAGAGCGCTATCCCCCTGGTGATGACCAGTGGCAACCTCAGCGAGGAACCCATCGCCAAAGATAACGATGAGGCGCTAAGGAGACTTGGAGGGATTGCCGATTATTTCCTGCTTCATAACCGCGATATTTACGCACGTTACGACGATAGCGTCTCTATAGTGGAAGGAGTGCCCCGGGTTATGAGGCGCGCCCGGGGATACGCACCATATCCAATTTTACTACCTTTTCTATCAAAGCAAATCCTTGCCTGCGGGGCTGATCAAAAGAACACCTTCTGTCTCACCAGAGGGGAGCATGCCTTCCTCAGCCAGCATATCGGGGATATGGAGAACGAGGAGACACTGGAACACTTTGAAAACACTATCGATCTTTATAAAAAGCTGTTTCGCATCGCCCCGGAGGCTGTCGCCTATGATATGCACCCGGAATACCTCTCCACCAAATACGCCCTCGAGCTGGGTGCAGAGCAGGGTTTAAGCCTTATCCCGGTGCAACATCACCACGCCCATATCGCCAGCTGCCTGGTGGAGAACGGGGTCGAATCACCCGTTATCGGGGTTGCCTTCGATGGGGCGGGGTACGGCAGCGACGGCACGCTCTGGGGAGGTGAGTTCCTGATAGCTGACCTGCGCCGCTTCCAGAGGGCGGGGCACCTGGAGTATGTGCCCCTGCTCGGAGGTGAGGCGGCGATTAAGAAGCCTTATCGCATGGCGCTAAGCTATATCTACACTTTACTGGGAGAGCAGGACCAGAAATTATCGTTGGACGGTCTTCCCGTCAGCAAGCTCCATTCCGCCGAGCTTGACCTGCTTAAACAGCAGCTAACGCGAAGGATAAACTGCCCTCTTACCTCTAGTGCGGGGCGGCTTTTCGATGCCGTTTCCGCCCTGGCCGGGGTGAGGGAAGAGATAGAATACGAAGCCCAGGCCGCCATCGAGCTGGAGATACTGGCTGCGGATGAAGGGGATGAGTTCGAGGGGAAACCCTATCCCTTTTCTGTTGTCGAGCATCAGGGAATGAGGGTTATAAAGTTAGGGGAACTAATCGCAGCGATAGCCGAGGATGTTATGAATCAAACCCCTATCCCCATTATATCGCTCAGGTTTCATCAAACTGTGGCTCTAATGGTCCTCGAAACGTGCAAATCGATCGCAATGGAGAGCGGTATAAATAAGGTAGCATTGAGCGGCGGCGTTTTCCAGAACCGCCTGCTCCTCAGGTTGGCTACCGCTGCTTTACAGGGGGAAGGCTTCAGCGTCATAACCCACCATCTGGTGCCCTGCAATGATGGTGGAATCTCCTTGGGACAGGCAGTAATCGCTAATTTTTCTCGTTTAAGTTAATATGGTAAGGTAGAAGGCGTAATCTATAGCAAAAACGAATTTAAAAATGGGTGAACTGTAAGAGTGCGGAAAACGAAATATGTGCCTTGCCATCCCGGTTCTAATTAAATCTATAGAAGATAAGGAGGCTGAGGCTGAGATCGGTGGCATCAGCCGCCGCATCAGCCTGTGGCTCACCCCGGAAGCCGAAGTAGGGGACTATGTGCTGGTCCATACCGGCTATGCCATAAATGTCCTGGACCAAGAAGAGGCTGAGGAAACCCTGAGGCTCCTGGAGGAAATAGCTGAGGTGGGTGGGGAGGAAGGTTGAGATTTATTACCGAGTACCGGCGCTCTGACCTGGCCCAGGGGCTGATTTCACAGATTCAACACAGTGCGAAAACCCCGTCACGTTTCATGGAGTTCTGCGGGGGCCATACGGTAACCATCTTCAGATATGGCATCCGCCAGGTTTTACCCAATACCATTGAAATGGTATCCGGCCCCGGTTGCCCCGTTTGTGTTACCGCAAACGCCGATCTGGATAAGGCAATCGCCCTGGCTCAAATCCCGGATGTAATCATCACCACCTTTGGCGATATGCTCAAGGTCCCCGGCAGCCGCACCAGCCTGCAGGAACTAAAGGCTGATGGCGCCGACGTCCGCATGGTATATTCGACCTCGGACGCCCTAAAAATAGCTGAGGATAATCCCAGCAAGGCTGTGGTATTCCTTGGCATCGGGTTTGAGACCACCGCCCCCACCGTCGCCGCCGCTATCCTTCAGGCAGAGGACAAGCGGATAAGTAATTTCTATGTCCTTTCGCTTCACAAGCTTTGCCCCCCGGTTATACGGGCCATTCTGGACTCGGGCGAGGTGGAGCTTCAGGGTCTGGTATGTCCCGGACACGTGAGCGCCGTTATCGGCTCCCACCCCTGGGAGTTCATCGCCCGGGATTATCACATCCCCTGTGTCGTCTCCGGTTTTGAACCGCTGGACATATTGCAGTGCGTCTCCATGCTGGTGGCTCAGGTTGAAACGGGACGCTCTGAAGTAGAGATCGCCTATCGAAGGGGTGTGCGTCCCGAGGGCAACCGGGAGGCTATTAGACTTATGGAGCAGGTATTTGAGACTGGCCCTGCCTCCTGGCGGGGGATGGGGGAGATTCCCCATAGCGGCCTAAAGATTAGAGCCGGGTATCAGCACTTCGATGCCGGGCTCGCTTTTGACATCCACCCCGGCCCGCCCTATGAGCCCGAGGGCTGCATCTGCGGCGACATCCTGCGGGGGGTTAAGACGCCCCTCGATTGTCAGCTCTTCGGCAGTGTCTGCACCCCACAGTATCCGGTAGGGCCGTGCATGGTCTCTTCCGAGGGCACCTGCGCCGCCTATTACAATTATGGGGAGTAAAGGTAATGGGAGTGTTTTAAAAAAGGTCCCGTGACAGGGGAGCTCGTTAGGGAGTAGCGATGCAGGGAGAGTCTAAAAAGATACTGCTGGCCCACGGCAGCGGTGGGAAGCTGGCTCATGAACTGGTGGCGAAAAGCTTTGTCGAGGCACTCGCCAACCCGGTTCTGGATAAGCTCGATGATTCGGCGGTAATTGATTTCAGCGGCAGGCTGGCCTTTACCACCGATAGCTACGTGGTAAGCCCGGTCTTCTTCCCCGGCGGTGATATTGGAAAGCTCGCCGTCTGTGGCACGGTTAATGACCTGGCCATGTCAGGTGCCAGACCGCTCTATTTAAGCCTTTCCTTCGTAATCGAGGAGGGCCTCCCCATGAGCGAGCTAGAGGAAATCGTTGGGTCTGTTAAGAGAGCATCTCAGGAAGCGGGGGTGAAAATCGCCACCGGAGATACCAAGGTGGTGAACCGGGGCAGCGCCGACAGGCTCTTTATAAATACCTCGGGCATCGGCGTAATACCTGATGGGGTCGATATCTCCGGAAGTAACGCCAGGCCGGGAGACAGGGTGCTTTTAAGCGGAGCCATCGGCGAGCATGGAATAGCGGTGCTCAGCCGCCGGGAAGGTTTGAGCTTTTCCACACAGCTGGAGAGCGATTGTGCCCCGCTTAACCGCCTGGTAGCTGAGATGCTCAACGCCAGCCTAAATATTCGTTGCCTGCGAGACCCCACCAGGGGAGGGCTGGCTACTACCCTTAATGAACTGGCAGAGCAGTCGGGGGTAAGCATAAGGATCGAGGAGGAAAGGGTCCCGGTGCGTGAAGAGGTGCTCGCTGCCTGCGAGATGCTGGGCCTTGACCCGCTTTATATAGCCAATGAAGGTAAGCTGGTGGCGATAGTCAAGGCGGAGGATGCAGATATAATCCTTAAAGCGATGCGCAGGAACCCCTACGGAAGAGAGGCCGTCACAATTGGTGAGGTAAGTGCAAAAAAACCGGGACGGGTTGTAATGAGGACCACGATTGGGGCCTCCCGAATAGTAGATATGCTGGTCGGCGACCCGCTTCCCAGGATATGTTAAAATGCATGAACTGGCCATAACAGAGGCCGTGATCGGGCTTGTCAGGGAACATGCGGAGAAGGCCGGCGCCAGGAAGGTGGGCAGAATAAATCTGGTCGTTGGAGAGCTGACCGGCTTTGTGGGCGACTGCGTGCAGTTCTATTTCGACCATATGACCAAAGGTACAATCATGGAAAACGCCGAGCTGACCTTCAAGACTATTGCCACAACCGGTCGATGCCGGGACTGCGGTAAAGAATTCGAGATCGTGGAGATGGACTGGACCTGCCCGTCCTGCAAAGGCAACAGTATACAGCTTGTCGGCGGCAACGAGCTGTTCGTAGAGAGCATTGAGGTGGAAGAGCATGGAAATAAAGGTTCTTAAAGACATTTTGGGCGCTAATGAGCAGATCGCCAAGCAAAACCGCCAGTTGCTGGATAAAAACAGCGTATTTGCGGCGAACGTGATGTCTTCGCCGGGCGCCGGCAAGACCAGCCTCATCCTGGAAACAATAAAGCGGCTGAAAGGGGAGACCAGGATCGGCGTTATCGAGGGCGATGTAAGCTCCAGCATAGATGCGGAGACAATAGGTAGTGAGAACGTGCCGGTGCTCCAGATAAACACCGGCGGGGAATGTCACCTCGACGCCAATATGACCCAGCGGGCGCTCGATAGCATGCAGCTTCAGGATATCGAGCTACTATTCATTGAGAACGTGGGCAACCTGATCTGCACCGCGGAATTCGCCATCGGCGCGCACAAGAACCTGGTGATCGCCAGCACCCCCGAGGGAGATGATAAGCCATTAAAATATCCGCTGATGTTCACCGTAGCGGATGTCGTGCTCATAAACAAGATCGACCTGCTTCCGCACCTGCAATTCGATACGATGGCCTATAAAAAAGCGGTTAAAAACCTGAACGACAGGGCGGAAATCTTCGAGGTCTCCTGTACCACCGGCCAGGGTGTGGACCGGTGGCTCGCCTGGCTCCGGAACCAGATGCGCCTTTTTAAAAACCCCAAAAATCGCTAAATCAGTCCCCCAATCACTGAGAGATTGCTGAAAAAGAGGTGCAGGATACTTCCTGCTGGGGGTCTGGGGGTATCCCCCAGATTTAAAAGTCCCCCAAGATTGGGGGATTTAGGGGGTTGATCAAGAATATTTCAGCAATCTCACTAAATTCAATGTGGGGATTGCCACCCCCGAGGCCGACAGGTCGGCCGACGCTTCGGCCTACATCGGGGTCTCTCTCAGAATCTCTGGAATCTGACGCGGGGAAACACAGAGTCGGAGCGGATGCTCCAACCTACACATAAACAAAGACCCCTGCCCACAATATAGGCCTCAGGGGCCCCTCCTTCGTGGAAGGTTTATAGCCTTTTGTCTGGCAAATAAAACGGGGATTGGAAATATATCCTAACCCCCGTTATCTTCTCGTCTATTCTTGGAGCGCCTACGCCGTACGCCTCCTCTTCATTATCACCACGACCGCCATGGCCAACGCCATCAGCGCCGCCAGCCCCAGCCACGGCATAAGTATCTGCAACCTGTCCACCGGGTAAACCTCCCCCCCGACGATCAGTGCTCTTCCCGGTTGAGCAGGGGCTCCCGGCTCCTCGATCACCCAGTTAGCGGTCCCATCGGCGTCCCCCAGCCCGCCATCGGTGATTGTGAGGGTCAGCACGTTGTCGCCGTCATCGTCACCCAGAAGCGATGTCACATCCACCCATGTGTTGTTTTGGCACTTCCAGTACTCGGTTCCCACCGGGACAGCCTGGGGTAGGGTGATATTGATGGTCACCGTGTCGCCTGTGAAGCCTGTTACATTGAACGAGAGGAAGCCATGTGTGAATTCAAGATTCGGTTTTCCCTCCTCGGGGCAGGCCAGCGAACCTTCACCTACTGCTGTCAGGTTTTCCATTACGCCTGAGGACACACAAAGCTCGACTGTGCCCGTTGCGGTGGCTGTAGCTACCTCATCGCAGCAATCACCTACTTCATAGGCGCCGATGTCGCACTCATCTCCCTGCGGGCGGGAGACGCCGCGCTGGTCGGTGGCCACGGTACAGTTTCCGCCGGTGCAGCCGTCGATTGCCAGGCTGCCAATCCCCAGAGCGTGTGTGAAGGTGGGACCTCCATTATCCCGAAGCTGACCGAGGAGGGGGTCAGGGTCGCCGTCCGGGTCACCGACGATGTTTTCGCCTGCATCAGTATAGCCGCCATCGATATCGTCGGGTGTGTTGCCATAGACGATGGTACACGTCATCGTTAAATTTAAAACAGAATCATCATTATTAATGCCGCCGCCCTCGTCGGCGGTGTTGTCGCTTATGGTGCAGTTGATCATCGTCAAATTGCCTATATTATAAATGCCGCCGCCCTCGTCGGAGGTGTTTCCGCTGACTGTGCAGTTGGTCATCGTCAGCTCACCGTTGTTAAAAATTCCGCCGCCGCTCATCGCGTCCCCGGCAGTGTTGCCGCTGACGGTGCACCTCACCATCACCATCGTCATCTCGAATCCATTAAAAATGCCGCCGCCGCTATCGGCTGCGATGTTGCCGCTGATGGTGCAGTCGGTCATCGTCATCTCGTCTTCGTTATCAATGCCGCCGCCCCTGTAACTAGCGGTGTTGCCGCTGATGGTGCAGCTGGTCATCGTAACATTGCCCATGTAATTATAAATGCCGCCGCCATTTTGTGCGGTGTTGTCGCTGACGTTGCAGCTGGTCATCGTAACATTGCCCTTGTAATTATAAATGCCGCCGCCATAGCCGCCGCCGCCATTTCCCTCAGCGGTGTTGCCGCTGACGGTGCAGCTGGTCATCGTAACATTGCCCATGTAATTATAAATGCCGCCGCCGTTTTCGCCTGCGG
>Ga0307380_10001302_pt1 | contig 37002 bp, 30 predicted proteins | sample UN3MG_FD_202239 | JGI IMG/M metagenome (GOLD analysis project Ga0307380, IMG submission 202239) | Soil microbial communities from Risofladan, Vaasa, Finland - UN-3 | ecosystem: Environmental > Terrestrial > Soil > Coastal area > Acid sulfate soil | place: Finland: Risofladan, Vaasa | collected...
AATACTGTCCAGTACCTCTTGAACGAGTAGGTATTGCAGATAGTTTTGTTGAGACAGCTCTAGATCCAGAATCACTATTAGATTATTATGGAATGGCGATAGAAGATATAATTAAAGCAGCTCATCGGGCTATAATACGAAAAGGGGAAAAATTTGAGAAATTACTGAAAAAAAAATAGAATAAAGATGAAAAAGTCTTTAGACAAAGTTTGACTAATTGGCTTAATTATGATTTACACAAGAAGGGGGCGAGAAGATATGAAAATTGCAGTAATTAATGAAACCAGCGCAGGCGATAAAAATAAAGACATTATAGCAGCTTTAGATGTATTTGATCATAAAATTTTCAATGTAGGTATGAAAAAAACTGGCGGAGATCCAGAACTGACCTATATTGATACAGGTTTTCTCGGGGCGCTTCTTTTAAATACAAAAAGGGTTGATTTTGTCATAGGAGGGTGTGGAACTGGCCAGGGCTTTTTAAACTCCGTAATGCAGTACCCAGGAGTTTTTTGTGGCCATATATTAAGTCCAGTCGATGCTTGGCTTTTTATCCAAATAAATGGAGGAAATTGCATTTCACTTGCTCTGAACCAAGGGTATGGCTGGGCAGGGGATGTAAATTTAAAATTTATTTTTGAAAAGTTATTTAGCGTAGACCCTGGATCCGGATATCCTGAACATAGAAAAACATCACAACAAGAAAGTAGGGAAATCTTAAATAATATATCACAAAAGGTCCATTTCCCTTTTGAGGTTATAGTTGAAAAAATGGATAGCAATATTATTGAAAAGGTCCTAAAATTTCCTGGAGTATGGGATTTACTAGGTGTGGAAAGAATTGAAAACGATTTATTACGAGAGACCTTAATAAGAAGGCATAAGGAATAAATGATAATCCAATAAGATTTATTATAAAATGAGAAATTATTTAATGTATATCTAAAATATATTTTATAAAAATTTAGCATTTTTATAATAATTTAGAGAAATGTATTTTGATTTTTTATTATTAACCCGAAGGGCAGAATACCACGGGCTTGCCCGCGGATGAATGTAAAATTCGACCTAAGGGTGTCGAACGAAGTTCGAAGAGTGGAAAAGGTGCCACAGACTTGTCCGTTAGGTTTTCACTTTAATAAACAGTAGTTAAAAAGAAAGGAGGATAGTAAATTATGAAAGATAATAAAGTGATATATAAAAAGGCTTTTGACTTTAGTAGAAAAACCATTTTAATTACGGGTGGAGGCGGTGGAATTGGAAAAGAATTAGCGAATGCATTTGCCGAATGCGGAGGAGAAGTGGTAATTGCAGATATTTTTAAAGAAAAAGCTCAGGCCGTTGCAAATGAAGTGAATGAAAATGGAGGCATTTCTTTCCCCATACAGGTAGATGTTACTGCCATTGAAAGCATTAAAAATATGGTTAAAAAAACAATGGAATATTGTGGCAAAATTGATATATTGTTAAATAGTGCAGGTGTAAATGTTCGAAAACCCGCTGAAAATTTTACTGAAAATGATTGGGATAAAATTATTAATGTCAATTTAAAAGGAGCTTTCTTTGTGTCTCAAGAAGTAGGCAAGCAGATGATTAAACAAAACCATGGTAAGATTACCAATATTTCTTCTGATGATGCAGAAATAGGACATTCTACTAATTCTATCTATTCAGCGAGCAAAGCCGGAATTGTTGCTTTTACTAAAGTATTAGCTAAAGAATGGGCGAAATATAACATAAATGTCAATTCTATTGGTCCAGGCTATATATTGACTGAATTAACTAAAGATTTATTGAAAAATAAGCAAAAATTTAATGATATTTTGAGCGAAATTCCTGCAGGAAGATTGTGCACCACTCAGGATGTAGCAAAAGCAGCTCTATTTTTAGCATCAGAATTTGCCAGCTATATTACGGGACAAACTATTTTTGTAGAAGGAGGAAGGTTGATAGGATAAAAAGAATAGTTTTAATTTGATAAATTTTAATACTATATTAAGATATTTTTAAGAAGAAAAAGAAAAACTTTCTAAATAATTTAGAGGTGAAAAAAGCTTATTTGGGTATGTAAATATATATATTTCAAGAATGATAAAATGGTTATGTCTTATATTAATTTAATAAAAATATAGAAAAAGTAAGAAGTTAGGGAGGTTAAATATGAGTGGTAAACTTACCTCAAAAGAAGTAATTAAAAAACATAATCAAGACATGGCCGAAGCAGTTGGGCATTATGTTCAGGTTGCTTTTGACCGAGGAGAAGGTTCTTATCTTTATGATTTTGAAGGGAAAAAGTATTTAGATTTTGCAATGGGAATCTGTGTTTGCAATGTTGGCCACTGTCATCCTGAGGTAGTAAAAGTAGTTCAGGAACAAGCGGCTCAATTAATGCATACGTCTTCTATTGGTTATTATAAAGAGAACATCGAATTTGCTGAATTAATTAAACAGAGTGGGCCTTCTTCTATGCGGGATGGCAAAGTAATCTTCGTTAACAGTGGTTCAGAAGCAGTGGAGGTAGCTTTAAGGATACCTCGTATGGTTTTAAGAAAATCGAACATCATTGCCTTTTTAGGTGGATTTCACGGCAGACCCATGGGGGCTTTGGCGGCTACCGCCAGTAACTCTGCCTACCGCAAAGGGATGACTGGTTTAATGGTAGGAGTGCAGCACGGCATTTTCCCAAATGTTTACCGTAATCCTTTTGGAGTTCACGATCTAGAAAAGTTAAGTGAGATTTGCTTAAAAATAGTAGAGGAAATGATTGATCATATCACTCCAGCCGAGGACTTAGCTGGTATTTTAGTAGAACCACAACAGGGAGAAGGTGGATATATACCTGCCCCGAAAAAGTTTATTCAGGGATTAAGGAAAATTTGTGATCAGACTGGTTCTGCTCTCATCTTTGATGAAATCCAAACTGGCTTTGGCCGGACTGGAAAAATGTTTGCCTATGAACACTTTGGTGTAGAACCCGATGTCTTAGCTTTTGCAAAATCAGCAGGAGGCGGTTTACCTTTAGGGGGAGTTATTGCTACCAAAGAACTAATGGATAAGTGGTCTGTCGGAAGTTATGGTTCTACCTTTGGAGGCAATCCAGTTGCCTGTTGTTGTGGCAAAAAGACCACAGAAATTATACAAAGAGATCATTTAACAGAAAACGCTGCTAACCTAGGTGCTTATACGAAAGAAAAATTAAATGAAGCTAAAAAAGAAATACCGACTATTGGTGATGTGCGGGGTCTAGGATTGATGATAGGTGTAGAATTAATCAATCAAGATGGAAGTCCCGCTACTGATCTTATTAAAGCCTTTATGGAAGAAATTCCTAAACGAGGCTTAGTTATTACAAAAGCTGGTAAATCGGTAATCCGTATTTGTCCTGCTTTAAATATTACCAAAGAACAATTAGATGAAGGACTGAATATTATTATTCAGATTTTAAAGGATTTGAGTATGTAATAGGAGGTTAGAAATGGCATTAAATGTTGTAGAACTTACTCAAGAATTAGTAAAAATACCCAGTACGACTGGAAACGAAAGCAAAATAGCAGTTTTTATAAAAGAAAACATTAAGTCATTTTTCGATACAGTAAAAATTGATAGTATGGGGAATGTTGAAGGTAAGTTATTTTTTAGCAAAGAAAGACCTACTGTATTATTTAATGGCCATATGGATACCATAGACTCAGGTGAAATGAAAGAACCATTTTCAGGGAAAATTATGGATGGTGGTGAATTTGGAGTAAAAGGCAAAGTTGTTTATGGACGCGGAGCAGCAGATATGAAAGGAGCGGATGCAGCTTACATTACAGCGATTAGTCAAATTAATAAAATAGAAAACCCTCCGAATATTATTCTTCATTTAGTTGTTAAAGAGGAACCGGGGAGAGGGGAAGGGACTAAATTTATAATGGAACACATCAAAGAAAAACCTGATGTTGCAATAGTGGGGGAAGCTACGAAATTAGATATATGTTTAGGGTTTCGCGGTTGGGTTCAATTCCAATTAGAAACATTTGGGAAAACAGCTCATGCTAGCAATCCTTCGCAGGGAATAAATGCAGTGTTAAAGATGAGAGATTTTTTAAATGCTCTTCAAGGTTATATTGCAACTCAAGAATCAAAAGTACACCCATTTTTAGGAAAAGCAACCTGTGCAGTAACTAATATTGAATGTAGTCCTGGTCGATTAAGTGTAGTCCCTGACCGCTGCAGATTAATTTTTGACAGTCGTTATTTCCCCGAAGAAACTGCCTCGGATCGAAAAAAAGAACTTTTGTCCATTTTAAGTAATTTAGAAAAAAAGGACCCCGATTTTAAATCAGAATTAAAAGTTCTTTATGATGGAATGCGTCCTACATTTATCCAACCTGAAGATAAATATGTACAAATTCTAAAAAAAGTAACTGAAAAAGTTACGGGTAAGATCCCGGATCTCAGAAGCTGGTTATTTACTTGTGATTCTAGTTATATTGTAAACGATTATGGAATACCTACAATTGGCTTTGGCCCTGGTTTTGAAAATGTAGTGCATACGCCAGGTGAATATGTCCCAGTTGATCATCTGAAAATTGCAGAGAAAGTATATTTAGCATTTATGGATTCTATTGTGCGAGATGAGAATTGTAAATGAAAAATTTAGAGAAAATAAGTAGTTTATTTACTAAAATATTGTAAGAAGAATACTATTAAAAATTGAACTACTTGAAAGGAGGTTAAAATCGAGTAAATATCTAGAATATAAATTGTTGGTTATTTTGTTTTTTAAAAAAATTAAAAAAGTATGAAGGAGGATGTTATGAAAAGGCTGTTATTAATTATTTTAATAGTTGCTTTTTGTACTATGTTATTAAGTGTTCAAGCTCAAGAGCAGATAAAAATTGGCTGTTTGTTTCCACTTACTGGGGATTTAGCCCGCCTTGGTGTAGATAGCTATCAAGGCGCTGAATTAGCCCGTTTGGAACAGAACGAGAAAGGAGGTCTTTTTGGTAAAGAAATAGTTTTTGTAATGGGTGATGCAGTTACTCCGAAAGTTGCAGGCACAGAAGTAGAAAGATTAATAGCAAAGGAAGGAGTTGATATAATTTTAGGAACTTATTCAAGTTCCTTAAGTTATGTTGCCAGTCAAATTGCTGATAAATATGGAAAGATTTATTGGGAATTAGGAGCTACTGCTACAAATTTAAATGAACGCGGTTTTAAAAATTTCTATAGACTTTGTGCTAGGGCTACTCAATATGGTAGTTGGGCAGTTGAAAGTGTATTAGATGGACTACTTCCAAAATTAGGTATAAAACCCGAAGAAGCTAGAATTGCAGGAATATTTGAGGATTCTCTAATGGGTACAGAACGTGCCGATAGCGTAATAAAAGAAATGGAAAAAAGAGGCTTAGAACTAGTAATGAGTGAGTTTTATAGCAGTAAATCTATCGATTTGTCTCCGTTGGTTATGCAGCTTAAACAGGCAAAACCAGATGTTCTATTAGCTTCACAATACCTAAATGATGCTATATTGTTTCAGAAACAATCAAAAGAATTGAACTTCTATGTTAAAATTTTTGTTGGTCTTGGCGGGGGCTTGAGTATGGGTGAATTTAAAGAAGCTCTAGGAAATGATGTAGTCGGTTTGCTTGAAACTTCCTTTTTTCCAACGGCGCAACATGTTAATCCGGAATATGCTCCCGGAAGTCAAGAAATAGTAGAAAAATATGAAAAAATCTTTGGCAAAAAAATGACTTCTACTTATCCGGTTATTAATTATACTGGAACGATGGTTTTATGGAAGGTTTTAGAGATGGCAGGTTCATTAGATCCAGAAAAAGTAAGAGAAAGTGTTTTTAAATTAGATATTCCTGATAAAACGACCCCAGTGGGATACGGATTTAAATTCGATGAAACTGGCCAGAATATTAGAGCGAGAGTTGTTACAACACAATGGAAAAAAGACAGCGATTACCAGTATACTGTAGAGCCTGCAGATGCTGCGGCACCTGGGAGTGAAGTTGAAATTCCACTTTTAACCTGGGAAGAGAAAAAAGCGTTAGAATAGCTTTAACAGAAATTTGATAAAAATATAACTTAAGAAATTAAAAGTAAATAGAGGAAGAGATAAGGTTTCCTGTCTCTTCCTCTATTTTAAAACAAGTGATTTTTCCAAATTGAAAGGAATACTTACAGAATGTTTATAATAATAATACAATTATTAATAAATGGTTTGTTAGTAGGAGGACTTTATGCCCTAGTAAGTATTGGTTTATGTCTAATTTTTGGTGTACTTGAAATTATTAACTTTGCTCATGGCGAATTTTTAATGTTAAGCATGTATATGACTTATTGGCTATTTAATATTTTAGGAATTGATCCCTATTTCAGCGCATTAATTGTATTTCCAGTATTTTTTATTTTCGGCACTATTATTCAAAGAACAATAATTCAACCCCTATTAAACGCTCCATCTTTAAATCAGATATTTGCCACGGTTGGTTTATCTATGATTTTTCAGAATATTGCTTTACTTTTATGGAAAGCCGATTTTCGCATAGTGAAAACAAGCTACTCTTCTAAAGTTATTATCATTGGGGATTATAGAATTGGATTTACTCGTCTTGTAGCTTTTTTAATAGCTTCCGGGGGTATATTAATATTATTTTTATTTTTAGAAAATACTTATACGGGAAAAGCAATTCGAGCACTGGCTCAAGAACGAAGAGCATCGCAATTAATGGGGATCAATATTTTTAAAACTTATCAAATTGCGTTTGGAATCGGTATTGCAATTACCGGTTTAGCAGGAGCAATATTAATGCCACTATTTTATGCATTCCCCACGGTCGGCAATTTGTTTAGTTTAATTGCCTTTGTAGTAGTTATTTTAGGAGGTTATAATAATTTAGTTGGAGCTCTTTTTGGAGGATTAATTATTGGCTTAATAGAGTCTTTTGGGGGATTCTTTATTTCGCCTCATTTGAAAGAGGCAATTTATTTTATTATCTTTATCCTTATTCTATTATTTAAGCCAACAGGTTTGTTAGGTCACAAGGAGAATATTTAGAAAGGTTGTAAAATGAAAGTAACTGAGAAAAAAACAAAAAATAGATTATTAAATGTAGGAAAATACTTTTTAGTACTTTTTTTAATAGTATTACCCCTTATAGTTAAGAATCCATTCTATCAAGATTTATTATTTATGATGTTTTTCTATTCTGTTTTGGCAGGAGCTTGGAATTTTATTGGGGGATTTGCAGGACAAACTTCATTGGGACATACCGCTTTTTTTGGAATCGGGGCATATACTTCGACATTGTTATATCTCAATTTAGGAATTTCTCCATGGATTGGGATGTTGGCTGGAGCTGCTTTAGCAATGTTAGTTAGCATTGCAATTGCCGTTCCATGTTTTAGATTAAAATCCCATTTTTTTGCTTTATCAACTATTGCTTTTGCTGAAGTTTTGCGGTATTTATCAACATATTTTCGTGGTATTACAAAAGGTTCTGTTGGATTGTTAATACCCTTTAACAATGGTTGGCCTACCTTCATGTTTAGAAATAAAATTCCCTACATTTATCTTACTCTTACTTTAATGCTAATTGTAGTCTTTGTTTCCTATCTAATTAAAATATCAAAACCCGGTTACTATCTTAGAGCATTAAGAGAAAATCAGGATGCAGCTGAAAGTTTAGGAGTTAATACTTCCCTTTATAAACTTATTGCATTATTGATTAGTGTATTTTTCGTTGCTTTAGCTGGTACTTTTTATGCTCAGTATTTATTATACATAGATCCGGAAACAGTCTTTACTTTTTCAATATCAATAAGTATGGCTCTATTTTCAATCATTGGAGGAATTGGAACAGTTACGGGGCCAATTTTAGGTGCTTTTATCTTGACACCTTTGGATGTTATGCTTAGAGCTTGGTTTGGTAATCAATATTTTGGAATAAATTATATCATTTATGGGATTGTTTTAGTGGTTGTTGTGATATATTTGCCTTCTGGAATTATTAGCTGGATAGAAAAAAAATATAATCTTATAATTGAAAAGTTATTAGGAGGAAAATTATTTTCAGAAAAAGTAGTTAAAGAATTAGTTTTTAACCAGAATGAGGTTATGTTTCCAAAGATAAAACTTGAAGAAGATATAAATAAAAGGCCTATTTTATTTGAAGTAAAGGAGTTAACTAAGCGGTTTGGCGGATTGGTAGCGGTTAATAATGTCGATTTTAAAATTAAGCAAGGAGATATTCTTGGATTAATCGGTCCTAATGGAGCGGGAAAAACAACTATTTTTAATTTAGTGAGTGGATTCTTAGTTCCCGATTCAGGTAAAGTGTTATTTAAAGGAAAAGATATTACTAACATAAAACCACCTCACAAAATATGCGCTACAAAAATTGGAAGGACTTTTCAAGTAGTAAAACCTTTTCAAAAAATGACAGTATTAGAGAATGTTATGGTAGGAACATTTGCAGTAATTATGGATAGGAAAAGAGCAGAAAAAAAGGCTAGACAATTAGTCAACTTTTTTGGATTAAATAAATGCATTGATTACTTGGCGGAAAATTTAACCATTGCCGATAGGAAAAAATTAGAGTTGTGTAGAGTTTTAGCAACCGAACCAGAGCTTTTACTTCTGGATGAAGTTATGTCAGGTTTAAACCCAAAAGAAACCGAAGAAATAATTAATCTTGTACGAAAAATTTCAGAGCAAGGAATTACTCTTTTAGTGATTGAACATATCATGCAAGTTATTATGACCCTTTCTAATCATATAGTGGTGTTAAATTATGGAAAAAAAATTGCAGAGGGGATTCCTAAAGAAATATCAAAAAATAGGAAAGTTATAGACGCGTATTTAGGAGAAGAATATGTTATTAATTAATATAGAAAAAATTAGTACTTTTTATGGAGATCTTCAAGCACTTTATGAAATATCATTTTGTATTGAAGAAGGAGAAATTGTTTCAATTATTGGTAATAATGGCGCTGGAAAAAGTACGGCACTTAACACAATTTCTGGTGTCTTTCATCCTAAATCAGGCACAATTAATTTTATGGGGAACCAGATAGAGAAACTATTTTCCCACCAAATTGTTGAATTAGGAATAGTACAAATACCAGAAGCCAGGCATCTCTTTCCACGGATGTCAATTTTAGAAAATCTTCAGCTTGGTGCTTTTGTATCAAGAGCGAGAATGGAGAAGGAAAAAACAATCAGGTATGTTTTTGACCTATTTCCTCCACTAGAAGAAAGAAAATATCAGCTTGCAGGAACATTAAGCGGAGGAGAACAACAAATGTTGGCCATTGCGCGAGGCTTGATGGCAAGACCGAAATTATTGATGCTTGACGAACCATCTCTTGGTTTGGCTCCAAAAATAGTAAAACAAGTATTTGAAGTGGTTAAACAAGTTAACAGGGAGGGTATTACTGTTCTTTTGGTTGAACAAAATGTTTATTATTCTTTAAATATTTCTGATCGTGCCTATGTTCTTGAAAATGGAAAAATAGTTATGCAGGGATCTGGCAAGAATCTGTTAAAGGATGAAAATGTCAGAAGGACTTATTTAGGAATCTAGGCTTTTATAGAATTACGTTTTTTTATTTTCATAAGAAGGCAAGATAAAATTTTAATGGTTTTTTAGGAAGTATAATTAAGGATAGAAGATTCTATATTCCATAGTGAATCAAAATTAGGAATAAAACAGTTTATAAGGGAAAAGCTAAAAGCTGTTATTATTCTCTACGGGAAAGAGTAGAAAGTGTAAGCGTCACTTAAAAGTAATACAGATAATTTTATCAGACAAGGTTAATTCTAGTTAGAATCCTCTTGGATCAAAAAAAATATTAATTATCTCTCCCGGATTATTGAGCAGAAGTTATGCCCCTTATCCCAACTATTTATCAATCGGAGGTAAAGTTTGTTAGCTGAAGGAACAAAAGAAGCTAATTTAAGAGAGATAGTAACGTAAAATTGTTAAAAATTGATATAAAAGTAATAGTAGCGGAAAATCAGCCAAATGAATAATGAAAGTATATATTTAAAGAGAAATAGTAATTACAACACCGATGAATTAGTAATTCACATTTGTCCTGCTTTAAATATTAGCAAAGAACAATTAGATGAAGGATTGAATATTATTATTCAAATCTTAAAAGATCTAAGTTGAATGGGGGTTTTTATATGTTAGCAGTAGTGAAAGAGAAACCAGGTCCAGGGTTCACTTTAAAAGAAGTAGAGATACCAATTCCTCGAAAAGACGAAGTGTTAATTGAGGTAAAATCTGTAGGAATTTGTGGTAGTGATATACCAATATTTAAAGGGATCCGAGAAGTAAATTATCCCCTGATTCCTGGTCATGAATTTTCTGGTGTAATCGTAGAGACTGGAAAAGAAGTAAAAAAGTTTAAAAAGGGAGATCGAGTAGTTGCAGGTCTAGTTGTCCATTGTGGCAGATGTGTTTATTGCAAACAAGGCTTAGAATCTTTATGTGATAATATTTATGAAATAGGAATCCATGTGGATGGTGCTTTTGCTGAGTATGTGATTGCCCCTGAAAAAACTCTTCATAAATTACCTGAAAATATGAATTTCAATCAAGGTGCCTCTATTGACCCATTAGCTTCTGCCTATAGACCTGTTAAAAAAGCAAATATCTCAAGTAATGATGTAGTGGCAATATTCGGTCCTGGTCCTATTGGACTTTATGCTCTTCAGGTTGCTAGAGTAGAAGGAGCGAAAAAGATAATTTCTGTTGGCGCTCATGGTGATAAAGAACGTCTAAGTTTAGCTAAAGAACTCGGAGCAGATTTAGTTATAAATACCGAGAGTGAAGACCCTGTTGAAAAAATAAAAGATTACACTAATGGCGAAATGGCAGATGTAATAATTGAAGCAACGGGAGTACCAGTAGTTGTGGATACTTGTTTAAGGAGTTTGCGTAAGAATGGCAGATTATCTTTAGCAGGAATATTTCACCAACCTGCTAATATTTTTCTAGGTCCTATTGTAAGGAAAGAGTTTAATATTAAAGGAAGCATTTGTTATACCTGGAAAGATTTTCAAGATTGTATTGAGTTGGTTTCTTCTGGAAGAGTAAAAACTAAACCAATTATTACCCATGAACTTCCTTTAACAGAGATGGCAAAAGCTCTTGAATTAGCTTATAATCGGCAGTCTATTAAAATAATATTGCATCCATAAAATAATATAGGTTAACCGACGATATTAAAAAGACTGAAGAAAAAGCAATTGAAGTTCTTAAGTTTGCTAATTTTAGTAAAGAAAACAAGGAATTCCGGTTCTTTTGGTCGAATAAAATATTTATCATTCTTTAACTATTTTTGATCGTGCCCAAGTTCTTGAAAACGAGAAAATAGTTAGGCAAGGATTTGGCAAGAATTTATTAAGGGATGAAAATATTAGAAAGATCTATTTAGTAATCTATAATTTTACTGAAGCGTGTATTTTTATTATTTACATAAGAAGCTTGAATTAATATTTTTGATTATACTAACATCGTAAAATTCAAAGGGATATTTTTAGGAGTTTCAATTAAGGATGAAAGATAATACATTTATCTACCGAATTAACATTAAGAAGAAAACAGTTTCCAAAGAGAAAGTTAAAAATGCTTATCATTTGCTAGGTGGAAGGAGTTTAACCTCGAGGGTTTTATTAGATGAATTAGATCCATCTTGTGAACCTTTAGGACCAAAAAATAAGCTAGTTCTTGCTCCTGGATTACTTGGTGGAACAAGTGCTCCTTGTTCAGGTAGATTATCAATCGGTGGCAAAAGTCCTTTGACTGAAGGAACAAAAGAAAGTAATTCAGGAGGGACTGCAGCAATAAAATTAGCAAAATTAGGAATAAAAGCAATAATAATAGAGGATATGCCAGAGGACAGCGAATGGTATAGTATTAAAATAAATTTTGACAAAATTGAAATAATTACCGAAAAAGATGTTATAGGTGCAGGTAATTATGAAACTGCAAAATATTACCAAAATAAGCATGGTAATAAAATTGCTATTATATCTATTGGTCCTGCAGGGGAAAATCAATATCGAGCTGCCTCAATATCTATTACGGATATGGAAGGTCTTCCTACTAGGCATTGTGCACGCGGAGGTTTGGGAGCACTTATGGGGTCTAAGAAACTAAAAGCCATATTAATAGATGATACCGGTGCCCTGGGAGTAAAGATAAAAGATAATATTAAATTTAAGCAAATTGCAAAAGAATGGATAAAAACATTGATTTCGACTAAAAAAGTATTAACTGAATATGGTACAGCAAATCTAATAGAACCTATGAATGCTTTAGGTTGTATACCTACAAACAACTTTAGGTGCGGAACCTTTAAAGGAGCATCTTTGATAAATGCCAATAAATTGCAAGAGATAATTAAACAAAGGGGTGGGAAACAAGGAATCCCCTGTCATCCAGGTTGTGTTATTAAATGTTCTAAAAAATTTAATGATCTTAATGGTAATTATTTAACTACAGGAATGGAATATGAAACCTTAGCCTTAATGGGTGCAAATTGTGGCATAGACGATTTAGACACTATTGCTCAAATGAATCGGTTCTGTGATGATATTGGCTTAGACACTATGGAAATGGGAGTAACCTTAGGAATAATAATGGAGTCGGGATTAATAAGTTTTGGAGATGGAAAAGAAGCATTAAAATTATTACAACAAACCAGACAAAAAACTATTTTAGGAAGATTGATTGCTCAAGGTGCAGCATTAACTGGGAAAGTGCTAGGGGTAAGAAGAATCCCGGTAGTAAAAAATCAAGGAATTTCTGGTTATGATCCTCGAGGTGCAAAGGGAACTGGAGTAACTTACATTACTTCTTCTCAAGGAGCAGACCATACTGCAGGTAATTGTTTACCAGGACGTATAGGATTTAGACCAGAAACTAATAAAATTTTGGATACACAAAAACCAGAAGGTCAAGGTGATTTATCACTTGATTTGCAAATAATGACTGCTGTTTGCGATTTTGCTGGTTTATGTTTTTTTGTGGGTCCAACCAAAGAAACCATGGAAATAACTGCTGAATTGATTAATGCTAAATACGGGACTGGATTAGATATTAATAGTATTATTGAGATGGGGAAAGAGGTGCTCCGAACAGAGAGAGAATTTAATAAGAAAGCTGGATTTACTAGTATCGATGATCAATTGCCAGAATTTTTCTATAATGAAAAATTGCCACCTAATAATCTTGAACTTGATGTCCCCAAAGAAGAAGTTGATAAAGCTTTAAATTTTTAATTTCTTATAAGTAAAAACTTTTATAAAATTAACTTTTATAAAAGTTAGTGTAAACTTTAGTGGGGTAGTTAGAAGAAGATTAGAGAAAAAACAAAATAGTCATAATAATAACTTTCTTTCTTGGTGAATACTATGAGCAATAGAGGAAAGATTGCCAAAGAGAAATAAAAAGGTGTAGACTTACCTATATATATACAGAACCCTTTTTAACAAAGGAGGTAAGCTACACCCATGGATACTATAACAATAACTTTCCCTGAGGTCAAGGTTAAAATACCAATTAAGGGTCTAACCTTTGATATCTTAGAGAATATGCTCTTTGAAATATTACAAAATATAGCCCGCAAGGTATTTGAAAAAGCCCTTACCGATGTAGATAGCTACCTGCGTAATAAGAGAGAAAGAGGGAAACTTAAAAACACCGGCAAAAGAGAAAAATACTTCCTTACCCGTTTCGGTGATATCCTCTATTCCCGCACCCGTTATAAAGACAAGAAGGGTAAAGCCCGATATCTTTTAGATGAGGCCTTAAGTATAGTTAAAAACCAACGCATCAGTCTATCTCGAGCCAGGATAGAATGTTTTCTTTCCGGTTTTTCTTCCTATCGGGAGGTAGTAGAGGGGATAAGACTCCTAATCGGTGGCCCCCGCTGTCATGAGGCCATAAGACAATCGGTAATAAAAGAGGGCAAATTAATCATAGAAAACCAGGAGAAAAAGTTAAGACAGATAGAGAACTTAAATTACCCGGATAAAGAGGCCCCCGATACTGCTTACATGGAAGTAGATGCTACCTATATTAGTTTACAGCATAGAGGCAAGAAGAAAAAAGAAAAGATGGAAGTAAAAGCGGGAGTGGGCTATACCGGCAAAGAAGCCCGCTATTCTACTGGTAAATCTAAAAGACTAACCGAGAAATTCACCTTTATCGGGACAGGGAAAGGCTTTATGGAAAAATTAAGTCTCCTAGCAGAGGAAAGACTCTCCCTCTCTAAAGTAAAAAAGGTCATCTTCGGAGGAGATGGAGATTCCTGGATCACCTCCGGGATCAAAGATTACTTTCCTTTAGCCACTTATATTCTCTGTCTCTACCATCTTTATAAAAAGTTTAAAGAATCCTTAGGGAGAAGGAAAGAGGAACAGAAGTTAATAAAAGACCTGCTGTTATCTAATCAGATAGATAAGGGTTTATCGGTAATAGACCAGCTAATCAGAAATCCCTATGACCTTAAGGATAAAGATAATCTAGTAAAGCTGTATACCTACATATCTCGTAACCGCTTGGGGATTACTAATCAGTTTAAACTAAAAGATAAAGGAATAGAAAGGGCCGGAGCGATAGAATCAAACATCAATAAGGTGATAGCCTCCCGCTTTAAAAAGAGGGGGATGAGCTGGAGTAAACGGGGAGCCCTGGCTCTCTTAAAGATAAAAGAGACTATCATAAATGGAGAATGGGACGTCTGGTGGGAAACCGAAAGAGAGAGAAATATTAAGATAACTGAATTCAAGCCACCTCTGCCTGCTTCTTGCTTTAAGAAAGAGGCAGAATCTTCTCCTCTTATCGAGGTAACCATACCTGCATTTATTGGACCGGATCAGGACAAACCCTGGGTAGGTGTTTTGCGAAGACTTACTGAAGTAGGATATTATTAATCAGTTAAAGAAAATATAAGAAAGAAGATTAAGATGTATTACTGTAACCTAAATAAAATAAGGACAATTATGCTTATTCGCACAAACAATAAGCTATAATAAAACAAGGGGTAGGTCTACCCGAAGCCAGAAGAAATTTTTTCACCAAAGAAAACTACCCCCAAAGTATTGACACAGACTTTATAAAATTAAATTTTGACAAAATTGAGGTTGAGTGTTAAAATTAACGAACATTTAATAAAAGGCCGATGACGGGAAGAGTAGGTTGAAAATTTTTTACTGTAGAAAATTTTCGACCGAAGACCAGCCCGGAGGCTTAAGATGAATCTTAAAAAAAAGAGTAAATCTTTCGGGAGAAGACCCTTACAGCTTACCAGAGAGTTCTGAAAATATTTATTTCAGAGAAATAAAGTGGAACCACGGAAATCTTTCGTCTTTATATTTAACATAATAAGGCGAAAGATTTTTTTATATACTAATAACTAATCTGAAAGGTTGGTAGACAATTATGAAGAAAAATACGATTAATATCGGGATATTAGGATTGGGCACAGTAGGTCAGGGAACCCTTAAGATTTTGCAGGAGAATAAAGAGTTTATCGAGCAAAAAATATATCCTAAAAAAATAATCTTAAAGAAATTGGCAGATAAAGATAAAACCAAAATTCTGCTTGACAAAAAGTTCTATAAAATTTTTACTGATTCTGCCGAAGAAATGATAAATGATCCGGAAATAGATATTGTAGTAGAGACCATAGGCGGTTTTGAGCCAGCAAAAAGTTTGATTATAAAAGCCCTTAAGTCAGGAAAACACGTAGTTACTGCCAACAAAGAAGTGATAGCCAAAGCAGGATATGAAATTCTGGAATTAGCCCAGGAAAATAAGGTGTATTTTCTTTTTGAAGCAAGTGTTGCCAGCGGTATCCCTATTATCGGGGCACTTTCCCATTCCCTTACTTCTTATAAATTAAAGGAGATAATAGGAATTTTAAATGGTACTACCAATTATATCCTCACCAAGATGAGTGAAGAGGGTAAAGATTATGAAGAAGCCTTAAAGGAGGCTCAGGAGAAGGGGTATGCCGAGGCCGATCCCAGCAAAGATATTGATGGGTTTGATACCTTTAGCAAGATATTTATTCTTTCTGCTATTGCCTTCAGGGCAAAGATCGACCCGGACGATATCTATTATGAGGGGATAAGAAATATTGCTAAGCTGGATATAGAATATGCCCGAGAGTTGGGTTATACAGTTAAACTCTTGGCTTTGGCCCGAAATACAGGTTCGGATTTAGACATAAGGGTTCACCCGGCATTAATACCAAAAAGGCATACTTTAGCTAATATTGGTGGTGTCTACAATGGAATTCTGGTTCGGGGAGGAGATTTTGGAGACTTAACTTTTTCCGGTCTGGGAGCCGGGGCTTTACCTGCGGGAAGCATGATTGTCAGTGATATAGTAGAGATAATTAAAAACTACGATAATTACCATAACCAGTTTAATTGTTTTGAAAAGAAGAAGATCAAGGATTTCAGCCAAACTTATTCTCCTTATTATTTAAGGATCAGGGTAAAAGATAGGCCCGGGGTCTTAGCAGAGATTGCCGGTGTTTTCGCTCGGAAAAAAGTCAGCTTTCTTTCGGTTATACAAAAGGGAGAGGCCGGAGAAGTAGTAGATATTGTTTTCTTAACCCATCAGGCCAAAGAAGGCAATGTCCAGGAGGCCTTAAAGGAAGTTGCCCCCTTAGAATGCGTAGAAAAAATACGCAGTACCATCAGAGTGGTGGAAATATAAAACAGCATCGAGTATCGTGTATCGAGTATCGCGTGAAGAATGAGAAGAAGCTAGAACAAGATTGCATATAATAAGAATAGTTAATTGGTTATCGGTTAGATAGTTGAGGAATTAGTATTAAACTAGCTAACTAATTTAAGGGAGAAATATTATGATAAAAATTAGAGTTCCTGCGACTACGGCCAATTTGGGTCCGGGTTTTGATTGCCTGGGTCTGGCTTTAAAATTATATTTAAATCTGGAGATAGAAGAAACAGAAGAGGGCCTGGTTATTGAATACCAGGGAGAAGGAGCGGAAAAGTTTTCGGCCCAAAAGAAAGAGGATGTCCTAATCTGGAAATCTATAAACCTGGTTTTAAAAAAAACTTATAAAGATATCCATAAAAAGGGATTAAAGATAAGAGCACTCAATGAAATACCTGTTACCAGGGGATTAGGTAGTAGTGCATCAGCAATAATAGGGGGAATAGTGGGGGCAGTTAGACTCTTTAATATTGATTTCACTAATCAGGAGATTCTTGAGTTGGCTTTTTCTTTAGAAGGGCATATGGATAATATTGTCCCTGCTCTAATCGGGGGACTTACCCTGGCTTATAAAACAGGCCAAGAGGAGATAAAGTGGACCAGGATAAAAACCTCGCCTGATTTACGAATTGTGCTGGCGATACCGGAATTTAGTTTAAATACAAAAGAGATGAGAAAAGTTTTGCCCCAAAAAGTAACTTTACCCGAGGCGATATTTAATTTAAGCAGATCTGCTCTTTTAGTTAATGCCTTGCAAAATTCCGATTGGGAAGTGTTGGTTGAGGCTATGGAGGATAGACTGCATCAGCCTTATAGGACACCCTTTATCCCGGGGATTGAAGACATGTTCTCCAAAATTAAAAAGACAGGCTTAGCTGGTGTAGCTTTAAGTGGCTCTGGCCCCTCGGTAGTTTCTTTAACCAAAAAGGGCAGAGAGGAAGTTATAAGCAAGACAATGAAAGACGCTTTTTTAAAAGCAGGGATAAATTGTCGTATATTAGTGTTGGAGGTGGACTTGGAGGGAACAGTAGTAAGTGATGAGCAATAAGTAATAGGTAAAGAGTTAGCTGGTTAAGAAAAAAGAAGTCAGGAGATAAGAGTCAGAAATAGGGGTTCGATTCATCGAACCCGCTAATAAAATTACCAATTAACTCGGGTCGGATAAATCCGACCCCTACATCAGATTCCTGGCAATAACATAAAACATAATAAACTGAAAACTGTTACCGAGAACTTAATTTTAATAATAACGACTAATAAGGGAGTGAATCTTTTACTGATGAACAATATTATAGTGCAAAAATACGGAGGAAGCTCGGTAGCAAATATCGAGCGGATAAAAAAGGTAGCCGAGAAAATAGTAGAAAAGGCAAAAGAAGGAAATAAAGTGGTAGTAGTAGTTTCAGCGATGGGGAAGACCACTGATGAACTAATCAAGATGGCTGGCAAAATTACCTCCTCTCCTAATGAGCGAGAATTAGATATGCTAATTTCTACCGGGGAACAGGTTTCTATCGCCCTATTGACTATGGCTATTCACTCACTGGGCTGTGATGCTATCTCTTTTACCGGAATGCAGGCCGGAATTGTTACCAATGCCATTCATACCAAGGCCAAGGTTACCGACATAGACCATAAAAAGTTAAAGTCAGCTTTAGAAAAAGGTAAAATAATTATCGTAGCCGGCTTTCAGGGTATTGACGCCAATGGTGATATCACTACTTTGGGTAGAGGAGGGTCAGATACTACCGCTATCGCCCTGGCAGCTCAGCTGGAGGCAGAAGGATGTGAAATCTATACTGATGTCGATGGAGTTTACACTGCTGATCCGCGAATTGTCCACACAGCCCGTCGAATCCCGGTAATTTCCTATGATGAAATGGCCGAAATGGCCAGTTTGGGGGCCAAAGTGTTGCATTATAGGGCTATAGATTTGGCCAGAAATTATAAGGTAAAAATTTTAGTTAAATCGTCTTTTATTCCAGGAGAAGGTACGCTTATAAAGGAGGTAGACCCGATGTTAGAAAAAGTAATCGTAAGGGGAGTAACCCAGGAGACCAATGTAGGCAAAATCGTAGTCCGGGGGGTTCCGGATGTTCCCGGCGTAGCCTATGAATTATTCAAAGCCTTAGCCGAAGAAGAGATAATTGTAGATATGATTATCCAAAGCGCTCATCATAATAAGGTGAATGACATAGCCTTTACCGTTGCTTTAAACGATTTTGATAAATCTATTCGAATCACCAAACAAATAGCAGATAAAATTGAAGCCAAAGGAGTAATATCAGAACCGGGAGTAGCCAAAGTTTCCATTGTGGGAGCAGGGATTACCAGCGACCCGGCTATAGCCGCCAGGATGTTCGGGGCTTTAGCCAAAGAAGGGATAAATATAGATATGATCAGCACTTCCGGAATTAGAATATCCTGTCTGATTTCCGATTCCCGCATAGAAGATGCGGTAAAAGCAATACATAAAGAATTTAATTTAGATAAAGCAGGTGAAGAAAATGAGAAAATATAATGGTGCCGTCGTAGGAGCTACCGGAGCGGTAGGAGAAGAGATGAGACTGGTTCTAGAAGAGAGAAAATTCCCGGTGGAAAAATTAAGCCTCTTCGCCTCTGACCGTTCAGCTGGCAGAGTATATCAATTTAACGGAGAAAAAATTATAGTCCAGGAGTTAAAGGAAGATTCCTTTTCCGGAATTGATATCGCCCTTTTTTCGGCCGGTGATGAAGTAAGTGCCTACTTTGCCCCCCTGGCAGTCCGGCAGGGGACGATAGTAATAGATAATTGTAAATACTTCCGTATGGACCCCAACGTTCCTCTGGTAGTTCCGGAAGTGAATCCTGATGATTTAAAATGGCACAAGGGGTTAATTGCTAATCCTAACTGTTCTACTATTCAGATGGTGATGGCTTTAAAGCCTATCTATGATGAGGTAGGGATAGAAAGAGTGGTTGTAGCTACTTATCAGAGCGTTTCCGGAACCGGGAAAGAAGCCATAGCAGAACTAAAGAATCAAGCTGCTTCTATTGCTAAAGGTGAAAAATTTGAAATCAAAGCCTATCCTTATCAGATAGCTTATAATGCAATCCCCCATATCGGTGCTTTTAAAGAGAATGGCTATACTTCTGAAGAAATGAAGATGTTAGACGAAACCAGAAAGATATTGGGAGATGATAATATCCGAGTAGCTGCCACCACAGTGAGGGTCCCGGTCTATCGAGCCCACTCGGAAGTAGTCCATATAGAAACCAAAAAGAAAATTTCTCTTCAGAGGACCCGGGAAATATTGAGTGCCTTCCCCGGGATTAAAGTGATTGACAATCCGGAAAAATTAGAATATCCCCTGGCTTTATTTGCCGAGGGAAAGGATGAAGTCTTTGTAGGCAGAATCAGAGAAGATATCTCTACCGAAAACGGCCTGGTGATGTGGATAGTCTCTGATAACCTGCGAAAAGGCGCTGCCCTAAATGCCGTTCAAATCGCCGAACAGCTAATAAAATGACAGAGGACAACAGTCCTCTGGCATTTTTTTATAATATGTTATGAATGGAGAATAATTATGAAACTTAAAGACAAATTTATAGATACATTCACATTATTTTTACCTGGAGGGAACAATTGTTACTGAGTAGTAAAAGCATCCATATATTAAAAAAAGACGGAAAAGAAATTTTATTAGTGGGCACTGCCCATGTCTCTAAAGATAGTGCTCGGGAAGTGAAAGAATTAATTGAGCAAGAAAAGCCGGATAGTGTCTGCGTAGAATTATGTTCTGCCCGCTATAACAGTATAAACAATCCGAACAAATGGAAAAATATGGATATTATCACCATAATCAAACAAAAAAAGGCCCTTCTCCTCCTGGCTAATTTGATTTTATCTTCTTTTCAGAAACGATTAGCTCAGCAATTAGGAATTAATCCGGGTCAGGAAATGATTCAGGCTATTTCATCAGCAAAAGAGATGAATGCCCACTTGGTTCTTGCCGACAGAGATATCCAGGTTACTTTTACCCGTGTCTGGAAAAAGCTCAGTCTCTGGGGAAAAATGCGCATACTTTTTATGTTAATCTTCAGTATGTTCAGCAAAGAAAAAATTTCGGAAGAAGAAATTGAAAGGCTAAAATCAGAAGATTTCCTTACCGTGGCTTTAAGCGAATTAGCCCGCTCATTCCCCCGATTGAAAAATACTTTGATAGATGAAAGAGATCAGTACCTGGCTGAAAAAATAAAGCTGGCTCCGGGCAATAAAGTAATCGCTATTGTTGGTGCCGGGCATATACCGGGAATTAAAAAGGAAATAGATAAGGGGCATGATTTAACCGCCCTTACTAAAATACCTTCTACTTCCAACTACATAAAAGTATTAGTCTGGGGTATCCCCTTGGCAATAATTGCTATTATTGCCTCTACTTTTACCTATTCTCCCCCTGCCGGCTTTGAGCAAATTACTCAATGGTTTTTATGGAATGGTTCCTTGTCTGCCCTGGGCGCATTAATAGCCATGGCGCACCCTCTCTCTATTCTTACTGCCTTTGCTGCAGCTCCTTTTAGTTCCTTAAATCCTTTTTTGGCTGCCGGGTGGTTTGCCGGCATTGCGGAAGCCCTAATCAGGCGTCCTCGGGTAGAAGATTTCGAACAGCTGGGGAATATCACTACCCTTAAAGACTTTTTTCATAATCGGGTTACTAAAATATTACTGGTAGTGGCCCTTGCCAATCTGGGAAGTATGGCAGGGACATTTATTGGTGGAGCAAAAGTAATTCAACTCTTTATCAATACCATCAATCCTTAAAATTCTAATCACCTTCCGACTATAAACAGATAGAAGAAGCGGTCATGATCTGTGTATGCCAAGTCGTTGTTCGGTTGCTTGTAAAATCATTTTTAACGTTTCGTCATATGATATCCCTGCAATCTCGGCCATCTTGACCAGATGACCATCCCAGCACCAACCTGGGTTGGGATTTACTTCAAGGAGCTTTGGGGTGCCATTGGTATCGACTCTCCAGTCAAATCGACAGTAATCTTTACATTCCAACCTCTCGGATAGCTTCAAACAACACTCTATAATAAATTTTTCTATATCTTCCGGAAGGTCAGCAGCAGTAGATTTTATATTCCAGTAAGGTGATTCCGGGAGCCACTTAGACTCGTAACCGCATATCTGTGGCAAACCTTCCGGCAGTAATGAATAATCTGCCATAATGATAGGTAAGACGGTATAGGGTTCAGGAGGATTTCCTATTATCCCGACACTAAGGTCTTTTCCGGTAAGAAGTTCCTCAACCAGAATGGGTTTATCGTAACCAAATTTTTCCCTGATCTCTGAAATAGCATTTACTAATTCTTCAAAATTATTTGCAACGCACAGCTGGGTAATCCCAAAACTGGAATCTCCGAAGTTGGGTTTTGCAATTACCGGAAAACTAAAGGGCAATTCAAAGGTAGTGTCTTCGGGCTTAATAAAGAAAGCTTCCGGTACCGGGATTTCCATCTCTCGTGCAATTCCACGTACTAACGATTTGTCATAGCAGTAAGCAAGGCATTGTGGCCCTGACCCGGTGTATGCTATACCGAGCATTTCCAGCAAAGAGGGTATATGGAGCTCTTTTTGCGCATCATTGTAGTAGCCTTCATCGCACAGGTTAAAGGCAAAATTAATTTTCTCTTTCGCTTTTATTAAGTCCTGTATTAAAGTATCGTGATTGGTTAGATAAGTAAAATTAAATTTTTTCAGTTCCTTTAATCCTGATTTTAATTGGTCTATAGTGTAAAAATCATCATCATCAAAGATAGTAGAAGGTTTTAAAAAGTCTGCTTTTTGAGGGTCTCCTAAAATTACTACCACATTTTTTAGCTCTTTTTTGGGCTTCTTTTTAACGGGTGTCCATTCTTTTTTGGTCACGGTTGTAACAATTATACATCTTTCCATCATTCCCAAATCTTGATTTCGTTTGGAATCAGGAGAGATTTGGCCATGAAAAGTTATGTCACTGAAACCAGCTGTTTCCAAAAGGCGAGTTAAACTTTCTTTAGAGTAAAGTCTTTCAGCGTAGAATTGGTCTGTTATCATGCCCTTTTCTACATGATTAATAATTTCTCTGGATATGAGACGCTGCTTATCAAGAGAAAGTGAGCGCTCTCTGCAAACAAAATGCTTTTTGTCTATCCACTCCCAAGATCTGCTTTGAAAGTGTTTCCTTAAGTATTCTCCGTCGGTAATCTCAATAAGAAGTTTTCCCCAAGGTTTTAAAACTCTAAATACTTCCTTTAGTACCCTCAGGTCATCCTGGATAGTCTCAAAATAGCCGAAGCTGTTACCCAATATGGTTACAGCATCAAAAGTATCGGATGGAGAGGGAATTTTGCGGGCATCACCCTCTCTGAACTTGATATTCATATCTTCTTTTTTTGCACGTGCTTTAGCTTTTTGGATTAGATAATGGGAGCGATCTAATCCTTCAATATTTTTAAAATTTCTCCTGGCCAATTCAAGGGAATGTCTACCCTGTCCACAGCACAAGTCAAGAATTCTATCTTCAGGTGAGAGTTTTAGAATATTTAAAAATTGGGTAATTTCACGAGTAGTTATACTCAAGTCGTCTACTACGTCACCATCAGTTTTTAAATAAAGGTAATTAAAGATACGGCTCCACCAGTCCGGGCGAACGTGTTCTTCAAGGTCAGGGACAGGACCTAAAAATACTTTTCGGTCTTTACCATTTTTCCTTCGCTGGGGAGGTTTGTCCGAAGTAGTTTTTTGATTCATGGTTCTCCTCTATGTTTTTTAAAAATTTTGCACAAATTTTATTTTAATTAAAAAATGCATACTTATTTTTTTATATCCATATTTCTTATACAGAAAATATTTAGGAATGTCAATAGAGCGAACGCTATTTTTTAAAAAAAAATTAAAAAATTTTTTTACCACGGCAATTTCCTTCGTTTTGTGGAAAGGGATACGGAAGCTCTGCAAAAAATTTACGAAGTTTATTTGGAATTTTTAACCCCCCAGGAAAAATCCTGTCTTTTTCTCTAGGGCATGAAATATATGTTTTTCGCCAAGCGAAACCTACAAAACTGATTGAGAAAATAAAAAAATTTCATATTTAATGGCAAAAGATGTTATTATAACATCGAGTGATGAAAAATTGATTGAGAAAATGAAAAAGAGATCGCTCGAAATTATTTTAAATCATCAAATTTAGAGAAGTTTTGAAAAGAGCTATAGGCTTATGAAAAAGTTATTAAGGAAAATCAAAAATAGCCGTAAAATCCAGGGTTTTATTTTAACCATCGTTTTGATTATTTGTGCTGGAATTTTTTGGTATATTAGAACAAATCCGGTTATGCCACAGTTGACAATTTATTTTTTAAATGATGTAAAGCTGCCGGAAAAAGGCCAAAAAGTTATGGTTTTTTCGCCTCATCCTGACGATGAAACAATTGCCTGCGGCGGTTATATTACCGAATCAGCACAAAGAGGAGCCGAGGTTAAAATTGTGTTAGTTACCGATGGAAATAAACGTAGTTTAAAAGATTTACGATACTCGGAATTTGAAACCGCCACCAGTGTTTTGGGAGTACCGGCTAATCATTTAGTTTTCTTAAATTATCCAGACAGTAAGCTTGCCCAACAAAGTCAGGCAGAACTAGAAAAAAATTTCCAAAACCAAATAGACAGTTACTATCCTGATATTATCCTCTACCCTCATCCTAGTGATACTCATAAAGATCATATTACCATCGGCAAAATTGTGGAGAAAATACTAGAACAATCTCCAAACAAAAAAATTGCTTATAAATACTTAGTTCATCACAATCTGTATCCTCACCCTAAAAAATACGCTCCTTACTTATACACACTACCGCCAATTAGTTTAATTAGTTTTGATGGAGGATGGGAAAGATTGATGCTATCGGAAGAAACAAAAAATTTGAAGCAAAAAGCACTTGCATCTTACAAAAGTCAATTAAAAAATCTCTTACTAAAAAATTTACTCGAGTCATCTATTCGGGAAAATGAACTGTTTGCTGTAGAAAGTTTACCCTGATTAACCATAACAACTACCCGGAGAAACAGAAAAGAACATGATGCGGTCTTCCAGTGTTTATGAGGGTTTCAATGTAGTGACAATAGGATTAATCAATAGGGAAGTAATGAGTATGAAAATTCGTAACTATCAGATAAAAGATAGAGATGCTATTCGAAAAATTAGTCTCGAGAGTGTATTTTGGGGAGAAAACAGGGCTTATATCTTTGATGATGAAATACTGGCTGACATATTGACCATATATTTTACTGATTATGAACCTTTATCCTGCTTTGTTGCAGTAAAAGTAAATCAGGTAATTGGTTATATTATGGGAGCTCAGGATATTCGAAAGATGCGTAGATTAATGAAATATAAGATTGTTCCAAGACTAATATATAAAGCTTTAGGTCGTCGTCAGCTTTTACGCAGAAATAGTCTAATATTGATGAAAAATATTATATCCAGTTATTTAAAAGGAGAGTTTATTTCACCTGATTTTTCCAAAGAATATCCTGCAACTTTACACATCAACATTAGAGCGGAATATAGAAGACAAAATCTTGGCTCTTTGCTGGTCGATTATTTTCTTGCTTTTTTAAAGAGGAAAAATATCCGGGGAGTTCATTTTGGCGTAATGTCAGAAAGTGCAAAAGATTTTTTTATAAAGTTGAATTTTAATATATTGTTTACCGGGAAATACTCTTTCCCCCGATATTTATTAGGGGAAAATATTCCTCATTATATCATGGGTAAGCAAATCTAAAAGGAACAGGGGACGGTTCTCTGTTCCCATTTATTTTAAGAAATTACAATATATTCAATATCGAGAACTTACCCCAAATATAATTTAATCATTTTAGAAAAGGAAGTTCTTGCTCGTATATTTTGCGAACGCAATTGGTATGATGTAGATAATAATATCGTATCGGAAGAACGTAAAATTTGTAAAAACTGGAGCCGGGTTGATAATCGAGGGTTTCCCCAGACCTTTTGCCGAATATAAAAAAGGTAATATATAAAAAAATCAAACTTTTTTCTTATTTTTTTGTTCCGGTAAAATTTCCGTAAAAGTAAGAATATACCAAGAATTTTTTTAAAAAAAGAAGGATATTTAATAATCATTTTAGTATATAAATAGTACATTATATTATATACAATAACACAAAATAGTTTTATGCGAATATTCGTTTAATTACTGATAAAGAATATAAAAAACTGATTTTTTAAAACGAATAGCTCATATACAGGAAGTAACTTTAAAAATTGACATATAAAGAGAAAAATTAAAATAGAATTACAGAATTAATCAGTAGCAGAAAGGAGGTGCAAAATAGTTAAGACTCAAGCTGCAATTCTGCAGGCAGGAAAAAAATAAAAAAGTAGGTTCCGGCATGGCAAAGTGTAAACACATCCTGCCTCTGGCCGGAGCACCTTAAAAGGGAGATGTTATCAAATGAAGAAAATTGGATTGATACTTTTACTGTTATTTTTGGCATGCAGTTTGGTTTTTGCCCAAGAAGCAAAGGCGGAGCCATTTAAGATTGCTTTTGTCTATATCGGGCCTCCGGGAGACCTTGGATGGACCTATATGCACGATGTTGGTCGTAAGCAGATGATGAGCGTTTACGGAAACCGGGTTGATGTTGGTTTTATTGAAAGTGTCGAAGAAGGGCCGGATAGTGCCCGCATTATGCGGCAGTATGCTATGCAAGGGTATGATGCTATTTTTGCTACTTCCTTCGGCTACATGGATTATATGCATGAAGTAGCCATGGATTTTCCCGATGTCTATTTCGAACATTGTTCGGGTTACAAGACCGCGGACAATATGTCAACTTACTTTGGGCGGATGTATCAACCGCGATATCTCTCGGGGTTAGTTGCCGGAAAGATGACAAAATCAAATATTATTGGTTATGTGGCGGCTTTCCCCATTCCGGAGGTTGTTCGGGGTATCAATGCCTTTACCCTCGGCGTTCATGAAGTGAATCCAAATGCAAAGGTACATGTGGTTTGGACAAACACCTGGTATGACCCTGTAAAGGAAAGGGAAGCAGCCATTGCGCTCCTTGACCAGGGTGCAGATATTCTTGCACAGCATCAGGATACAACCGAGCCACCCAAAGCAGCCCAGGAAAGGGGAAAACTCAGCATTGGATATGATGCCGATATGAGACAATTCGTCGGTGACAGCGTACTGGTATCTCCTGTATGGAATTGGGGCATTTATTATATTGACACCGTAGGAAAAATGCTGGATGGAACCTGGAAAACCCATCAGTTCTGGGGTGGTTTGGCCGAGAATGCTGTTAAGCTTTCCAATTTCAGTCCATTGGTTCCACAAGATATCCGTGACATAGTGGCGGATAAAAAGGCAAAAATTTTATCCGGAGAATGGGATGTATTTAACGGTCCCATCTACAATCAGAAAGGAGAAGTTGTCGTTCCAAAAGGACAAGTTATGAGTGATATCGATAAACTCAACATGAATTTCTTTGTAAAAGGTGTCGTAGGAAAGGTTCAATAGATAATATGAATTTTAAGCTCCCTGCTTTGATATTGCAGGGAGCTCTCTTTATCCAAGCAATATCGAAAGAGAAAATCGTACATGAATAGAGAAAAAATTAGATCTCCGGTACTCCGCATGGTGGGTATTACCAAGCGGTTTCCCGGAGTGGTTGCCAATGATTCCATTAATCTTGAACTTTATCCCGGCGAAGTGCTTGCTTTGCTTGGAGAAAACGGTGCAGGCAAAAGTACCCTGATGAATGTGCTGGCAGGCTTGTATGACCCCGATGAAGGGGAAATTTTTATCCAGGGGAAACGGGTGGAAATACGCAATCCCCAGGATTCCATGCGCCACGGTGTCGGCATGATCCACCAGGAGTTTGCCTTGGTGGGGAATATGACGGTGGCGGAAAATATTATTCTGGGACTTAAGGATATACCGTTTGTTCCCTCCATGACAGGAGTGAAAGAAAAGATTAGGGAATTATCAAAACGGTACAACCTAAAGGTAAATCCCGATACATTTATTTACAACATGAGTGTTGGAGAACAGCAGCGAGTGGAAATTTTGAAACTTGTTTATCGGGGTGCCCATGTTCTTATCCTCGATGAACCCACTGCCGTGTTAACCCCAGAAGAAGCCCGAGACCTTAACCGCATTATGATTACCATGTTAAATGAAGGAAAATCCGCTATCTTTATTACCCATAAAATGGATGAAGTGATTCAATTTTCACATCGGGTGCAAATTTTAAGAAAGGGCAAATCGGAAGCAGTCTGTAACACCAAAGATGTCACCCAGCGTGACCTTGCCAAACTCATGGTAGGGAGAGAAGTATTATTCCGAATTGAAAAAAAGGCCTTTCATCCAGGTTCAGTCAGGGTCAAGCTGGAACATGTGAATGCAGAAGATGAAACCGGTCGGCAATCTCTTAAAAATATTTCCTTTGAAATTAGAGCTGGCGAGATTCTCGGTATAGCGGGGGTTGCCGGAAATGGACAGCAGAAATTAGCCGGAGTATTAACCGGATTATTTCCGGTATCTTCCGGAACGATAGAAATTAATGGTAAAGATATGACCAACAAGCAGCCCATACAGATGATTCGCACCGGTATCAGTTATATCCCCGCAGATCGTGGTACTATGGGTATTGTGGGAGACATGAGTGTTGCCCATAATCTTGCCATGAAGAAATATCGTGAGGAACCCCTCAGTAAAAAGGGAATACTGAATCCGGCACGCATACTCAGCTTCGCAAAACAAATGATTTCCTTTTTTAATATCTCTACCCCTCAGCCGACCACCTATGTTAAATTTCTTTCCGGTGGTAATATTCAAAAGACCATTCTTGCCCGGGAAATAGATGCCTGCAGAGGTATCCTTGTGGCAGTCTATCCTTCACGGGGGTTGGATGTCGGTGCCACCGAAGCCGTTCGGAAACAGATACTGGAACAACGGGAAAAGGGAAGTGCCGTTGTATTGGTTTCGGAAGAACTGGATGAGCTGATTGCTGTGGCTGACACCATCGCTGTCATGTCTGAAGGAGAAATCATGGGAGTGGTTGATGCACAAACTGCCGATATTGAAGAACTCGGTATGATGATGGCAGGGGTTAGAAGGAGGTCTTCATGAGGATAGTACTGGCAAAGCGAGAAGCCCGTTCCACAAAAATATCAGCCCTGGTTCCCATTATTTCCTTCCTTGTTTCTTTAATCCTTGGTGGTATTGTCCTGGCTTTTTCCAAGGCAAATCCCTTAAATACCTATATATACATGTTCCGGGGAGCTTTTGGCAACTGGATGGCTTTTTCCGAAACCCTGGTCAAGGCGATTCCCTTAATGTTGACCGGACTTGGGGTATCACTGGCTTTTCGGATTCGTTTCTGGAATATCGGTGCAGAGGGGCAATATGTATGGGGAGCTATTGGCACAGCATGGATTATGCTCTATTGGCAGTTTTTGCCTGTCCAGATGCTCCTTCCCCTGGGTTTACTTGTAGGCATGACCGCAGGCGCCATATGGGCAGGTATTCCGGCAGTAATGAAAGCAGTATGGAAAGTTGATGAAACCCTGACCACACTGATGCTCAACTATGTGGCTATCCTCTTTGCCGAATATCTTTATTACGGACCCTGGCGGGACCCCAAAGGGTATGGTTTCCCCGGTAGTGAACCTTTTCCCCGGGAGGCCTGGCTGCCCCGATTTTTGGGACGTGCACACTGGGGTTTATTCATTGCCATTATTATTGCCTTTATTCTTTTTTTTGTTCTTGCCAGGACTAAATGGGGATTGGAAATTCAAATGATTGGTAAAAATCCAAATGCGGCACGGTGTCTGGGAGTAAACATCAAGTGGGGTATTATCATTGTGCTGTTGCTTTCAGGTGCCTTAAGCGGACTTGCAGGAGGAATCGAAGTTGCTGCCATTGCCCATCGGTTACAAAAGGGAATCATTTCCGGTTACGGATATACCGCTATTATTATTGCCTGGATGTCTCAGCTCAATCCCATAGCGGCTCTCTTTGTGGCCATTTTGATGGCGGGGTTGCTGGTCGGCGGTGATCAGCTGCAAATGATGATAGGATTGCCTGCTGCCATGGGATTGGTGATTCAGGGATTATTGCTCTTCCCACTGCTGGCGGGAACCATCTTTACGGAGTATAAAATTCGAATCAAGAAAACAAAAGAGGTTTAAAATGCAGTTAATAACAACATTATTACTGGTAACCATACGGGCAGGAACATCACTGCTGTATGCTACACTGGGTGAAATCTATACTGAACGTTCAGGCATACTGAACCTGGGTGTTGAAGGGATGATGATGATGGGGGCACTGACGGCTTTCGCTGTGGTTTATAAAACAGGGAATCTCCTGTTTGGCGTTCTTGCAGCCATGCTTGTCGGTGGCTGTATGGCTTTACTCCATGCCTTTCTTTCTGTATCCATGCGGGCAAATCAAGTGGTCAGTGGATTGAGCTTAACCCTTTTTGGTACCGGTTTTGCCAGTTATCTTGGTCAGCGCCTCGGACCGGCGAAGAACAGCTTTAATCTGACTGGACTTACCGGTGAGAGGTTTCCAATTATCAACATACCGTTTCTTGAAGATATTCCGGTACTTTCTGCATTTCTTCAACAGGATATTCTAACCTATCTTTTATATATCATTGTACCCCTGGCGTGGTTTTACTTGTATCGAACCAGAGACGGCCTATCCTTACGTTCTGTTGGCGAGAACCCTCGTACCGCAGCCACTGTGGGGATTAATGTCATGAAGACAAGATACGCATATACCGTTTTGGGCGGTATGCTAGTCGGACTGGGAGGCGCACATCTTACCCTTGCCTATACCCCCGGATGGTCTGAAAATATTACCGGTGGACGGGGGTGGATTGTCATTGCCCTGGTTATTTTCTCCGGCTGGAATCCGGCAAGGGCAGTATTCGGGGCCATTCTATTCGGAGGAATCAATGCAGTCCAATACAGAATGCAGGCTGCCGGAACCGTCATACCGGCGTCTTTTCTTAATATGGCTCCCTACCTGTTAACCGTTATCGTTCTTGCCGCCATGACCATCTTAAGCAGAAAAAAGAAGACCAGCTTTTCATCCCCCTCAGCCTTAGGCACCTCCTTTTCCATAGAAGATAAATAGTGCTTTTTAGTAAAGAGCTCCTTCTTTATAAATTCTATAATCTCTCTTAAAAAGTTTCCTCTGAGTTTTTTTGAATGAGTAAAAAACATTTGTAAAAAATATTTTGAATATAATTTGTAATTGTGGTAAAGTAATGATTTACGTGCTTGTCACCATTTAGGACACAAAGGAAATAAATATGAGGAAAAATGTAAATTTAAGAAATATTGCTATTATTGCTCATGTAGACCATGGTAAGACTACCCTGGTTGATGCTATGTTGAAACAAAGCGGTACTTTTCGGGAGAACCAAGAAGTAAGAGAGAGGGTAATGGATTCCAACGATTTAGAGAGGGAAAGAGGAATTACTATTTTCTCCAAGAATGCATCTGTTTATTGGCGGAAAACAAAGATTAATATTGTTGATACTCCCGGACATGCAGATTTCGGTGGAGAAGTTGAAAGAATACTTCGAATGGTTAATGGCGTTCTCTTGATTGTAGATGCCTTTGAAGGACCCATGCCCCAAACCAGATTTGTTTTACGTAAAGCAATGGAATTGAATCTTATTCCTATCGTAGTGATTAATAAAATAGACCGGCCTAATGCTCGCCCTGCCGAAGTATTGAATGAAATCTATGATCTGTTTATTGAACTGGGGGCAAATGATGACCAGATCGATTTTCCGGTTATTTACACTTCCGCACGCGCAGGTGTTTCCGGATTTTCTGCGGAGGACTTAGAGGATGATCTTGAACCTCTTTTTTCAACCATTTTGAAGCATATACCTGCTCCTTTAGTAGAATATAATGCTCCCCTGCAATTACTGGTGACTAATCTTATTAATGATGATTATGTAGGAAAAATAGTGGTTGGACTTATTAATCGTGGAAAAATTGAAGAAGGGGAAACCGTATCTTTAATCAAGCGGGACAAGAGCCAAGTATTATGTAAAGTTATAAAGCTTTACCTTTTTGAAGGTTTAAAAAGAAAAGAGGTAAAAAAAGCTGAATCAGGAGAAATTGTGGCAATAGCCGGAATCAGTGATGCTAATATTGGAGAGACTATTGCCTGTAAAGAAAAACCGGAAGCTTTATCAAAAATCAAAATTGACGAACCAACTTTGACTATGGATTTTATTGTAAATAATAGTCCATTTGCCGGAAAAGAGGGTAAATTTATTACCTCTCGACATTTAAGAGAGAGGCTGTTTAAAGAAGTAGAAACCAATGTAAGTTTGAAGGTGGAAGAAGCCGAATCTACAGATACTTTCCATGTTTCGGGAAGGGGAGAGCTTCATCTTTCTATTTTAATTGAGAACATGCGCCGCGAAGGTTATGAATTTCAGGTTTCCAAGCCCAAGGTTATTTTTAGACATATTGATGGAGAAAAGCACGAGCCGATAGAACTGATGACCTGTGATATTCCTAAAGATACCATGGGGGTAGTTATGGAAATTTGTGGGAAGAGAAAAGCAAAATTAATTAACATGATTGACTTTTCTGATGATCAACTTCGACTTGAATTTGAAATTCCGGCAAGAGGTTTAATTGGTTTCAGAGATGAATTTCTTACCAGGACAAAAGGTAAAGGCATCATGCACCACCTCTTTCTTAATTATCAATCTGATAAGGGCTATATCCCTCATCGGTCTCGAGGAGTCTTAATTGTATTTGAGAGTGGCGTAACCAGCACATACGGTTTATATAATGCTCAAGCAAGAGGTACATTATTCGTAAATTCGGCAACAGAAATCTATCAGGGGATGATTGTTGGAGAAAATAGAAGAACGGGAGACATGGAAGTGAATGTCGCCAAGAAAAAACATGTTACAAATATGCGTGCAAGTGGTTCAGATGAAGCACTTCGTTTGGAGAATCCTCGCCAGTTTTCCTTAGAACAAGCATTAGATTATATTCAAGAAGATGAATTATTAGAGATTACACCTTCTCATATACGCCTTAGGAAAAAATTATTGGATTCTAACTCTCGGTATCAACAGAAAAAAAGTTTTAAAAATGCAGTAGTATGACAGGGGACGGTTTTTTGACACACATCTCCTGCCATACGTTAACTTGAGGAGAAAAATTATGACAGATAAAATCAATTTTGAGCATCTCGGCCTTTCTCAAAGGGTCTTAGATGCTATTCATAAGAAAGGTTTTGAAGAACCATCTCAGATTCAGGCCTTAACCATCCCCGTGATGTTGCGGGACGATACCAATATCATGGCACAGGCTCAGACAGGTACCGGCAAAACAGCTGCATTCGGGCTGCCTTTAATAGAAATGATAAACCCCCTTAAGAGAAGCGTACAGGCTCTTATCATTACTCCTACAAGAGAGCTTGCCATACAGGTTTCCGAGGAGATTAGTTCATTAAAGGGAGATTCCGGTATCCAGGTCATTCCCATCTACGGAGGGCAATCAATCGATCAGCAGCTGAGGCGCCTTAAAAAAGGAGTGCATATTGTTGTAGGTACACCCGGAAGAGTTATTGACCACCTCAACAGAACGACACTCAATCTCAGGGATATCGAATATCTGATCCTTGATGAGGCTGATGAAATGCTTAATATGGGGTTCATTGAGGATATGGAAGAGATAATGAAACATACCAATCCCCAGAAAAGGACCTTTCTGTTTTCGGCTACCATGCCGTCAAGGATCAAGGTGCTCGCGAGTAAATACATGGCAGATTATGAATTTATTACTGTCGAGAAACAACAGCTTACCACCAATCTTACGGAACAGATATATTATGAAGTCAAAGCTGCTGACAAATTTGAGGCATTGTGCAGGATCATTGATATTGAAGAAGATTTTTACGGGTTAGTTTTCTGCAGAACAAAGAATGATGTCGATAGTGTTGTCGGACATCTTATTGACAGAGGATATGATGCTGATGTCATTCACGGCGATATTTCACAGGCACAAAGAGAAAAGACCCTGGATAAGTTTAAGAAAAAAAAGATTAATGTGCTGGTGGCAACTGATGTGGCTGCACGCGGAATAGATGTTTACAATATGACTCATGTCATTAATTATTCTCTTCCACATGACCCCGAATCATATGTGAACAGAATCGGTCGTACAGGAAGAGCAGGTAAACAGGGAACGGCCATAACCTTTATTACACCGAGCGAATATAATAGACTGATATTTATTCAGCGTATAGCAAAGACCGATATAAAAAAGTCAAAAGTACCAAATGTTAAGGATATCATTAACGCAAAGAAAAAGAAGATAAACGAAGATATAACAGCTATTAACAGCGAAGGGATAGATGATACGTACTATAATTGGGCCAAAGAACTTCTTAATAATAATAACTCAACTCAGATACTTGCCAAATTACTAAATTACAGTTTTGATGATAAACTTAATCCCGGCCTGTATAACGAAATAAAGGATTTATCAGGTAAGAACAGAAAAATAGAGATGGAAGGCAGAACAAGGCTATTTGTGGCGTTGGGTAAGAAAGATAAAATAAGTCCTAGCAAACTGGTAAAGTTTATTTTCCAAAATACAGGGGTTAGGAATTCTGATATTGACCAGGTGGAAGTGTACAATGACTTTTCCTTCATAACCGTACCTTTTAAAGAAGCTGAGATTATTTTAGGTGTCTTTCAAAAAAAATCCGGAAATAGAAAATCATTGGTAGTTAAAGCCAGAAAAAAGTAAACTAGTTATTCTTATCAAGTTCTGTTTGGCAAGAAAAAATATTAATAAATAGGGACAACAAGTCCCATTTTCTTATAAAAACATATACATTTCCTAGCGCAGTATGGCTTCGTTTGTCACATCTAGGGACAAATATATTTGCCTGGAATGAAATTATTGTTGAAGACTCATACCCCAGAAAGAAACTGCTCCAAGATCTCATAAAAAACATTATGCCAAAGGGTAAAATGGCGGAAGAAAGCGACCAAAATTTTAATTGATTTGATTCATATTGCCCAACAATTAAGTATTAAGAAGGACTAAGTCACAACATTTGACTTAACTTTTTTGAATTGTAATTAAATGTTTTTGTAAAAAAATGATTTTTAAAAGATTCGTAGTATAATAAATATAGAAAATTATATTAATGTAATAAAATACTTGCAAAGTATGTCGATTTAGAAACGTAAACGAAATAATTTGGTTATTTCAAGTTAAGCGAAATAGAGCCGGGATGGATTAGGTAATTTTTCTTTGTGTAAATATATTATAAATAAAGAAAAGGAGGAGATCTCATGAATAATACTCGGTTAAGAAAAACTTTATCAATCTTGAACTTATTAGGTTTTCTCGGTATGGTTATCGTAAACTATCTTGCTGTCACACTTCCTTTAAATAACAAAACAACCGGTGAGTTATCTGATCAATATCCCAACTTGTTCGTTCCTGCAGGATTTACTTTTTCAATTTGGGGGGTAATCTACCTATTACTTGCTATTTTCATTATTTATCAGTTAATCTATGCCTTCAGAGGGAATACACAAAATTCCTCTTTCCTGGAAAAAATAGGTATCCTATTTTTCGTTTCTTCTCTTGCCAACCTCAGTTGGGTTTTTGCCTGGCACTTTGAACTTGTCTCTCTATCCCTTTTTCTTATGTTAATCCTGTTAAGTTCTTTAATAGCTATCTATGTAAAACTACAGATTGGCAGATCGGATTCGTCAAGATCTGAAAAATACTTGGTTCATCTTCCCTTTAGTGTATATCTTGGTTGGATTACCATCGCCACAATTGCCAATACTACAGCACTTTTGGTGAATCTTGGCTGGAACCGATTTGGGCTCAGCGAACAATTCTGGGCTGTAGCTGTCATTATCATCGGTATAGCTATCTCACTCACTATACTTTTTTATCGAAAGGACATTTTCTACTGTCTGGTAGTGGATTGGGCTTTATTCGGTATATTAATAAAACGACTTACTGTTGATATTGTGCCAGCTCAAGGGATAATCACGGTTGTTATTTTTGGGTTAGCGTTTATTTCACTTGGAGTGGTTGTACAGATAATAAGAAGGAAGGTTTACTAGAAAAAAGCAAGCTGCGCCATTCAGGAAGAAAGATTCAAACAAAGAAAAATAAATTTATACAAATCATAACCCCAATAAACCAAAAGGGCAGGGTAGGAAAACTATCCCCAAACGATTAACCAATACTAGAAATTAAGAGAGTAATTTAAGCAATTTTCGCAGATTTTCGGAGATGCGGCTTTTATCAAGTTTGATATGAAAGTAGTCTCTTCAGTTTTAGAAGAGATTATTAGTGAGATGCCGGAATTAGTGATCCCGGAGAGGAAAGGGATATCACATATGTCTCATATCAAATAAAAGAGCAAATAAGGAGGCAGGATATGGCGGATGTAAAAATGGCAAAAGGATATATTCCCGGTTCGATTGGCCGGGTTGCAGAACTTCATGGTACCTACTACCATCAACATTGGGATTTCAAACTTTTTTTTGAAGCAAAAGTAGCTACCGAGATTTCAGAGTTTCTTGGAAGATATAATGAAAAGCAGGATGGTTTTTGGACTGCTTCAATTGGGTATCGTGTAGAAGGCTCCATTACGATTGATGGTATCCATGCTGAAAAAGAAGGAGCACATCTTCGTTGGTTTATCGTTTCTGATGTTATGCGTGGAAAAGGAGTCGGAAATTGGCTGATAAAGGAAGCGATTAATTTTTGTAGAAATAAAAAATATCAACGTATATACCTTTGGACTTTTAAAGGCCTTGATGCAGCAAGACACATCTATGAAAAAAATGGTTTTAAATTGGTAAAAGAATTTACCGGTGATCAATGGGGCATAAAAGTAGAGGAACAGCAATTTGAATTACTACTTGAATGACATCCCGGGTTTATCATTATTATTGGATTTACCTTCTACATAAAATATAAATTTACAGATAAGGTATATCTATTTTTAAAAATTTTTTCATATATTTATTGGATCAATCTTTCCCATCTTTTTTCCGAGATATCCCTTTTGCATATTTCGATGAATTCGCCAATAACTTTGTGTTGCAATATTTCTTTCATCACAAGATTTTTAGAGATTT
>Ga0307380_10001304_pt1 | contig 36953 bp, 36 predicted proteins | sample UN3MG_FD_202239 | JGI IMG/M metagenome (GOLD analysis project Ga0307380, IMG submission 202239) | Soil microbial communities from Risofladan, Vaasa, Finland - UN-3 | ecosystem: Environmental > Terrestrial > Soil > Coastal area > Acid sulfate soil | place: Finland: Risofladan, Vaasa | collected...
GTCCTTCAGAGGACGGGTGAGGAGTTCGCGTAGCGATGGGACTTCACCTTGCTTCTCCATCTTGGGCTCAGGGGTGCGCGAGAGGAAATATAGCCCCACCAGGCCGGCAGCACACCCTAGGATAAACAATATCGAGTAGCCATACAGTTGGTCGTCGGGGAAACGGCCTTTCCAGAAATAGACGAAAAAACCGGCAAGCACGGTTAGGACAATCCCCAGGCCTGTGGACAGAATCATGCGCCTGGCGAAGAAACTCCCCAGTATCTTTTCCGGGATCAGGTCGCGCATCCAGGAGTTCCAGCTGGTGCCGGCGACGGCACCCAGGCCGGCGAACAGTGCCAGGGCAACGATTACCACGTATAACCCCGCACCGGTGTAGGCGGCAAATAGCAGCGGAATGGCGGCGATCAGTAGCCACAAAAGCCTGCTTGCCCCCGAAAAGGCTACAGAGATGCCTCTCCTCGTCCTAACCCTTTCTACGAGATAAACAGCCGGGAGCTGGAGAAACTGGGTGAGGAAAGGGATGGCCGCCAGCAGCCCGATATGAAAGTTCGAGGCCCCCAGGGCTATGGCAAAGGCGACGAGAAAAGCGCCGCCGGTGAGCACCCCCATCGCCTGGGTGCACATGCCATCCAGGATGACAGCCTTAAGGCCCTTCTCGAGGTCCTGTGGCGAGACCTTATCACTTGGCTGAAATATACTTCTTATTACTGAAACCACCTTTGTCTTCTCGTTTGAATTGACACATTAACCTCTTGCGCCGATCGGAGCTAATCAGAGTAGAAGAGGCTCCCTCTTGGGGAGGGAACCTCCTCCACTCTAGAATCTGCCCCAGCGGTTAACTACCTCTTGGGGAAAGAGGGCTTGCTCGGGCCCGGCTTGCCGGCACCCGGCTTGCCGGCACCCGGCTTGCCGGTACCAGGCTTGCCGGCACCAGGCTTACTGATTTGGGCCTTCATTTTATATCACCTTCTCTCTATGGAGTAGGGCCATTTGCTATAGGGTCGCTCCAGTGATCTCACGTACCTGTTGTTTTTGATTTACCTCTTGGGCTTCGGTTTGGGTGTGGGTTTCCTGTCCTTTTCGTGCCTCCTTTCGCTGTGTGTGGGGCTTTCACAAAATTTGAACTACGGTAGAATCGGGCTATCCATCCGTGGGTGGGATCGGGCAGTACGCCGTCTGCCTCTAAGGTAACAACCCTCTCATCCGCCGAACAGGGGTCGAGGCACCGGTATACACCGGCTTCAGCCCACTGCCCGGCATAGTATATCTGTATCCCCATCCTCAACAGGTTATGCTGGTTCACTTCTGTCATCTCACTGAGCCTAGGCCAACTGACTACTAGCTCGGTTGATTGTAGCCCGGTACCCTGCCGATCAGTACCGAATATTTTGCGAATCCGGCCACCCTCTGGGCCACGCTGCCCAGCAGGAAGGCCTCGACCCCGGTAAGCCCCTTAGCCCCCACCGCGATCAGGTCGGGATTAATCGTTGATGCGGCGAACAGTATCTCCTGGGCAGGCTCCCCCTTGAGCACCAGGGAGGAGACCCCGTATCCCTTCTCCCTGAACTGGTTCTTGGTTTTGGTCAAAAGTTCCCACGCCTTCCACTCTTCCGCCTCTTGGAGCTTCGCGAGGAGCTGCTGGTTGGTCTCCAGGTCCATGGTAGGTGTCTTCAGCCATGCAGCGATATGGGACTGAAGGGCGGTTACCAGCACCACCTCGCTGGTGAGGGGCAGCGGTAGGTCGAGGAGGAACCGGGTAACTTGGTCTGAGTGTTTAGAGCCATCGGTGGCAAGTAGCACCCGCCGCATTTTGGCATACTTATCTCTGACCAGCAGGACGCTGGCATCTGCATATTTCATCACCTTCTGCGCCACGCTCCCGAGGGGGAATTGTTGAGGGTCGCGTGTGCCCCTTGCACCGATTACTACCAGATCAGCTCGCATCTCACCAGCCTCATTTAAGATCTGTTCGGCGGGCTTTCCCCACCGCACCACACTTTCGGCATGGATGCCGCTTGCCCGCAGCACCTCGATTGCCCCCTTAACCACTTCGGTAGCATTCTGCTCTTGGGCCTTGCGCGTTTGCTCTCTGGCGGCGGCCCCGCGCCTTAACATGTGGATGGTGAGCCCCCCTAGGAAGACGTGTTCCGGCACAACCGTCATCACGGTGACCTCGGTCTGAGGGGTGAGCTTAAACGCCTTCAGTGTCTTGGCGCACATCTCCGAATACTTAGAGCCGTCGATGGCAAGCAATATCTTCATAGATATAACTCCTTTCCGCTTAGTACATGAAAAGCTGGTCCATTGTCTTGGTTCTCAGGTCGCGCGAGACGATGACCCGGTAGTAGCCTTCTGTCTTCTCATCCTCGCTCAGGTCGCTCATCTTTATCGCCTTATAGGCGTTAAACACCACCTCACGCTGCTGCATCAGGCCCCGGTTCACCAGGTTCACGTCCCACCTTGGCTGCGGGTTGGCCCACCAGAACTGATCGCTGTGCATTGCCCGGTCTAACAGCCCCCTGGCTATATCGGCATATTGCTTTGCGGGCTCGGCGGTCGCTACCTCCACTGCCTTCCTAGTCAGCTCGATAGCGATCTTGAGGTGCTGCCACTGTAGCTGGTGAATGAGGTTATCCTTTGACTTCCACAGGGGGTACGGGTTACCGGTGCGGATATCGTCCGTAGAGGTGCTCCACGACGATAGTTGTGGCTCTACAAGGTCGCCTGAAGGGAATAGCTCCACTAGCCTGCTAATAGTCACCACTTCGATCTCAGGCTTCTTCATGCTCTCAGGGGAGCGGAATATCTCCCTCTGTGTATTGACCATGCACTGCAAATGTCTGACACCCTGAGTTATGGGCTCCGATGGCTCCAGGGCCCCATACACCTCTCCCAGGAATAGGTGCTCCCAGTTCTTAATATGATGCCCAAAGGTCTCGGCGTCCATAGCCGTTACCACATAGATATCCTTACGGGAGCCTCGCAGCTGCCTCAGATGGTCGAGGAACCCATTCGCATCGAGCTGGCGGAAGGAGATCTTGTTGCTCAGAATGTCATCGCGGAAGAACACCGCAAGCCGCTGGCCATCGGATGGTATTTCGTAGATGACGTTGTTAGGCCACGGCGCGGTACAGGCAGTCCCGCTCAAGATGAGCCACTTGTGGCCGGTATCCAGTATCGGCTTGACGATCTCGTGGCTGTAACACATCTCAGGGGAGAAGAAGCCCTGAGGCAAGTAGCTCTTGCCGAAGAAGCGCTCGTTGGCCTGATGATTGAGCGCTATCTGGTTCAGCATCTCTTCCTGGGGAATTAGGGGGAGGATGGGGTGGTACTTAGCCGAACCGGTGAGCTCCACGACCCCTTGTTCGGCTAGCTCACGTAGGCCGTAGATCACGTCCGACATGCCATGCTCGTCTAGCAGCTCGGCGAGCACGGCGTTTATGTTTACCGTGACCTTGGCATAGGGAAGGTTACGAAAAAGCTCGACCAGGGGCCTGTAGGACTCGTCGCACACCTTGCGCAGCACCCAGTGGAACTGAGTCGGTGGCTGGTAGAAGTGTAGTAACGGCGCCCAATATATCATTTGCCCATCTTTCAAGAATAGAAAGATCCCCCTTGCCCCGGCTTAGCATAGCGCTGCCAGGACACAGATAAAGCCTACCTTGATATTTAAGCTAATTTAGCGGAGAGGAACGAGAGCCTCTCTGCCACCTTCTTCGCTGCCTTGATTCGATCCGGCGACTTTGCCAGATCCCTTGCCAGCTTGTCGTCCCCAATTATGTCGTTCACCCAGTTGCTGAAATCGTGCTTCTCCTCATTTGAGTGGTAGGTGAAGGTCTCATCTGTCATGCTGTCAAGGGTCTCCCTGAGCTCTACCAAATTCCTCAATATGCGGCCACCGCAGCACCTGAATGCATGCTCCTCGGGAACATCGGACAAACGCCGCTCAGCCTCTTCCTTCGATATCCTGACAATTGTGGCCATTTTCTGCCACCCCCTTTCACCTTTTAGGATACTACCTTTGGCACCTTTTTCTTCTCATCTCAATGATCGGAGAGCGGGACAGCTATAAATAGTCATTTGACGGAAATCTCCACCTTCTTCGGCTTGATCTCCGCAGCTTTAGGCAGGGTGACCTCTTACACGCCATTCTGATAGCTGGCCTCGTCTTCTCGGTATTCACAGCGGAAGGCAGGGTGATCGAGCGGAAGAAGCTACCATAGAACCGCTCGCAGAAGTGGTAGTCTTCCTTATTGATACCGGTCTCAGTCTTACGCTCTCCTTTAATGGTCATGGTATCCCCCGAAACTGAGACATCAATCTTCTCTCTCTTCACGCCTAGAAGCTCGGCCTTCACGATGAACTTATCTTCCTTTTCAAACATCTCTGGTAGAGGCACCAACCCCTTTCCTCCCCAGGGAGCCGCCTCCATACTAGGGGGAAGGAGGGGTGACTAAGAAGATCATCTAAGCGCTGTTCCATTTCCTACGAAAAGAGTCTCAAGGACGGATGCCCCAGCCCGGTTGCCATCTTTCCATTACCATAATTATCCTCCCTCCCTTTTTATTCGGTAATGCCTGTTCCGCTTTTCGGCCTTGACCTTGCTTGTGTGATATCACTTATTTTACCAACCCTTTTTTTCTTGGCATAATCATCGATGCACTTTCTCAGTGTTAGCTCGACATTATCCTCTTCTTTTGCGCGGAATTCACCTGATATTTGCCACCAGGTCTGACCGTCCCGCCAGAGGTGTACGATATCATTCGTACCGCCGTTGAACTTAGCAGAGCATAGATATTGAGGGTATTCCTGAAGATGAATGTTGCTCTGCCACTGGGCGTAGCCTCGGAAGTGGTCTTTCATCGTATTCAAGAGCTTGGGTAAGAAATCCCCATCTTCATCGGCGTAAACCCAGGCACTTTGACCAAACCACTCCGTGTAATTATTAGTCATTTCGACCTTCTCGTTTTAGCTAATCCGATTAGTGCCGTTTTTAGTTCTATAGCTAAATTGCATCCTAATCGGAGATTCGTTCCCTATCATGTAGCTTTGACTTTGCATAGCTCGTGTGATATAAAATTGTCGAGTACATCTTTATGAATATATAAATATTCTAAAGGTGCGCGTCGAGGGCTCGGATGAAGTTCTTGTATACCTGCTGCATTTCCCACACGATGCCCGATGGCCCCATCCCCCACCACTCCTTCGGCGTGAAGTAGGCAGATACCTCGGCCTCCGATCCTGAGCGCCCGAACCACTGGATAAGATGGAGGTTGTCCGATTGAACCAGCCACAGGGCGAGGTCTATCAGCCGATGATTCTTGGTTAGTAGGGCCTTGTTGTAGGCTTGCAGCATTAGCTGGAATACGGCCTGCTGTGCAGCGTTTCCCAGAAAGAACTCAATTCCTCCTTCGCCGGCCCAGGTGCAGGGAAATGCCGGTAAAGGCAGGTGGTAGCTTCGCTCCCGGTACTTCGCGATCGCCTCACTGGGTGTCAGCGTCCCTATCCGCCGCTTCGCCAACTCCTCAGGCAGGCGTGTCGTGAAATCGAAGATGCCGGTATCCCGGGAGTGATGCTCGCCGAAGGTCTCATAGTCCCACGCCAGCACCACGAAATCCCCCGTGGCTTCCCTCAGCCAGTGGGCATAGGTATCGGCGAGAAGTGGATAGCCCCACCAGCCCTTGTTGGAAAAGCGATAGCCGACATCATCGCTAAGCTCGAAGTGCCGTGCCAGGAGCATCATGTCCTTCCCCTTGTGATAGAGGTGGGTCGGCTCGCGCCACTCCATGACCGATGGTCGCCCGTCGAGGAAGGCGGCAGTGAAGCCCAGCCCGTCCAGGGCGTGGTAGATACCGTCGGACATGAGCATCTCGGTGGTATCAGTTACCTCAGGCCTCTTGCCCAGGGCCTTCTCCAGGTGGTTGCGGGCCCACGACATCCGGCGGGCAAACATGCGGAGGTCGATGAGTGGGAGGAAGCTATGATACGGCTCGACGTTGACGAGCTCCACGTTGGGATGCGCCACCAGTTGGTGGAAAAGGTCGAAGAGCTTTCGATCCCACGCTCCGGCCTGTCGCAACACGGAGACAGAGAATCCTACCGAGAACTTAAGGCCACCATCGGCGAGATGGAGAAACATCTCGGTAGCGGGATAGTAGCAGTAGGTGGCAACCTTTCGGAAGTACTCCTCGTTTAGCTGCTCGTCGAACAGGCAGCGCTCGATATCCCCGGGGGCAGCGCCCTCAGGGATGGGCTGCGCCGGTAGCTTGAGCCGCCGCGGCTGGTGCACCACGGTGTAGATCACTAAGTCTTGCGCCATATCAGCTAGTTCCTTCGCCTTTAGTAGTGGTTCAGTGTGGTGGCGACCAGTTCCGGGGGCAACTTGGACAGCGCAAACTGCGGCTCGAGAGGCGTGGGCTTGCCACCCAGGGCCTCTTGCATCCGGGCCTGGTTCTCCAGCTTGCTGATCAAGTTCTGTGCAGCAGCCTCCCAGGTGAAGTAGCGGGCAGTGCGCCTCGCCGCCTCTCGAATTCGCGTGCACTCTTTGGGATAGTCCCGCAGGTACATCATGTAGCCCACGATCTCCATGGGGTTGGCTGTCTCCAGAACAAAGGCGTTTACAAAGGGGATGGCGTAGTCCTCGCCGGTGCAGCCGGTAAAGGCAATCCCTCCGGCCGCCATCGCCTCCAGCCCCACGATGCCGAAAGGCTCATGTCCGCTGTTGGCAAGCACGCCATCAGCAGCCCGGTACACCACGCGCAATAAGTCGAGGGGCATGTGGAACTTGATATCGATGATGTCACACGGGGCGGCCTCTTGCAGCGCTGCCAGGTAGCCGTCAGGCGAGCCCTGCTTGGTCCTCGCCTCCCCAACGGTGAGGCCCAGCGATCGAGCATTACACAGCACCTCCTCACCGTGTGACTCCATCCCACCCCGGGCCAAAAGCACTGTCTTTATGCCCTTCTCTTTGAGCTTGGCGATGGCCTCCACGGCCGTGTTCCACCGCTTGTCAGGGTCCCAGCGAGCCACCTTGCACAGCACCAGGTCCGCGCCGAGGGCCTCCCTCACCGCCTCAGTCTCCCTGTAGTCAACCTTGCCGAGCGAGCTCTTCGGTATCCCATTGGGAATAACCAGGGGGTTCAGCCCCATCCTCCACATGACGTGCTTCATATACCGGCTCACCGTAGTAATGGTGGTGGTGTAGTTGAGCCGCCCCCAGTTGATGCGGTGGAAGGAGAAGATGTTGTTGGCATTCCAGAACATCACCACATTGTCCCTAAGGCCATCGTTAAAAAAGGCATCGCTGAGGCGACACATCACCTCCGCCGTGTGCCACTCCTCGCCGAGGATCACTACCAGCTTACCCTTGGCCACCGCTGGTTTGACGATGTGTTCCTTGATAAACCATGGGAGGGACTCGTTGAAGTCATAGAGCTTTTCATCCTCCCCCTCATACACACCATTGGGATAATACTTGCTGATCCACTGGCACCACCGGTGCAGTGAGAGCTTGCCCCTGAACCTCAGCTCCTCACCCGGGAGAGCGGGGTCGCCGACGAAGAACAGGTGCGTGTTGAAGCCCATCGTCGCCAGGGTGGCTGACAGGTTGTCTATTCGTACTCCCAGGCCACCGGCCTGGGAGTAGCGGTCCGGCCCTTCAAAGCAAAGGAGCACGAACTCAGTGTTCTTGGGGGTAATGTTTGTCTGCCTCATCTCAGCACCTACATATAAATTTAGGCATGGTAATGCCGTTCTACAGTAATAAAAAGGGGCCATTACGACCATACAATGGGGGCTGGAGAACATGGAGGGGGCTGGAGACCATGGAGTACCTTGGCCCCCCGAAGTGGTACAGCCAGTGCCTTAAGCTCCTCAATCGTCTCATCCCCCGCGATGGGCCGGTAGTCTTCCAGGCTCTTAGTAATAGTGGCAACTGTTTTAAACATCACAGGTACTCCTCATTTACCTCAAGATTCGGAGAGGTTGACACTCTACTGGTTTTGTGAAATAATACTACCGTCATTATGTAGGAAATGTGTTGCAGGAAGCCCATCGCACGATAATATATGCATGATATGCTTTACACGACCCATAATACTGGAGACAAAATGCTAAACTAACATGACATGAAACAATATTCATGCATTATTATGCATAACATTTAGTTTTTGTCAAGTACTTTTTAGACCAATTTGGGACGATTTTTAAAAATGGCTACATGGGGCTTTATCACAAACCACGGTCTGGTCTTGGCCGCCATTGCAAGGCATCCGCGCAGCACAGCCAGAGAGATCGGTGATGCTGTCGGCATCACCGAGAGGGCAACACACAACATTATTAAGGGCCTCGAAGAAGCGGGATACATTACTAAGACCAGGGATGGCAGGAAGAACCACTATCGCTTACACCCAGGCATGCCCCTTGACGAGACGGCGGTGAGCGATGCTGCTATCGGGGAACTCCTGGTGATGCTGGGGTGGAAGCGCCGGAAGAGTCCTGACAAGGCCGCTGCGGCCGAAGAGGCTAAGGAGTAGACACCGCACTGCCCCGGCCCTCCTGTCTGGCGCCGCGTGATCAGCATGGTGTGTTGACACCATATCCATATGCCCTAGTCGGTCGCAAAGTGACCAACGGTGAATCTATGATCTACTGGGCACCGCTACTGCATTTCTACCAGCCACCAACGCAGCTCCACTGGGTGCTGCGCAAGGTGTGCGATGAGTCCTACAGGCCTCTGGTCGAGCTTTTTCGCGACCTTCCCTATGCCAAGGTCACGGTAAACATAACCGCCGTGCTCGCCGAGATGCTCTATGACCACGGGTTTAACGATGTGATCCAGGGGCTGCGGGAGCTGGCCAAACGCGGTCAGGTGGAATTCACCGGCTCGGGAAAGTACCATCCCATCCTCCCTCTCATTCCCCAGGAGGAGATGCGAAGGCAGATAACCCAAAACACTAAGACCAATAGGCGATTTTTTGGACAGGCGTACTCACCCAAGGGCTTCTTCCCTCCCGAGATGTGTTACGGTGAGGAGATCGTGAAGCCTATCCTCGACACAGGTCATCAGTGGGTCATTGTGAGCGGGGTGGCCTGCCCCGTAGAATGGCCCATGAACGTTATTCATGAGATTTCCCTCGGCGGGGAAAGGCTTGTGGTCTTCTTCCGTGATGACATTCTGAGCAACAAGATAAGCTTTCAAAATATCGACGCTGGCGGTTTCATTGGCCACCTGCGAGAACTGCGCGGGGAAGGCGCGGATGATGTCTATGTCATCACCGCTATGGATGCGGAGACCTTTGGGCATCACATCCAGGACTGGGAAAAACTCTTCCTGGCCGAAGTATATGAGACCCTGGAACCGGATGAGGCGGATGGAGCGGAGACGGCGGAAGGCCCTCAGTTAGCCATGGTCTCTCCCCGTGGCCCAACGCAGGCCAGGGCATTGGCACAGCAGCACGGGGGCTTGTTCCAGGCACGTGAGATGGCGGAGTCCAGGGAAGTCCAAGCGGTAACTATAAGCGGACTTCTTGATATCTTTCCACGCGGTCTTGCAGTCGAACCGAAGGCCTCCTCCTGGAGCACCAGCAATGATGACATTGAGGCCGGCAACCCCTATCCGCTGTGGAAGAATAAGGACAATGCCATCCATCAGTTTCAGTGGGAGCACCTGGAGATCGCCATGGCGATGGTAAACAAGGCGATAAAAGAGGCGAAGAGCGATGCCACCAAGCACTATGCCCATATCGCCAGGGCGCTTCTGGATGCTGCCCTCCACAGCTGCCAGTTCTGGTGGGCGAGCAGGCGACCGATGTGGGATATCAACCTGATAGATAAGGGGTTGGAACAGCAACGTGAGGTAATCTTGAATGCCTATAAAGCCATAAGCATGAGCGATTGCGGCGATGAGGACAAGAAAGAGTATTACTATCGGGTCGTTGCGGCGCGAGACCTGAGAAACAAGATCGTAGATAAGATATTCATGACACCTGGATAGGTAGCAGCAGGATGTAGTAGGCCAATTTCTTGTGTATCTACCAACCGCGCTTCCCGGATATTCTGATGAGCACTTTCATGAACCCGGGTGAGGGGTGAAAAGCGTATACCTCGGCCTCGCTATTCACAACCACCAGCCGACAGACAACTTCCCACACGTCTTCGAGCTGGCATATCGACATGCCTACCTGCCTCTGGTCGAGGCGCTGGAGAGGCATGCCGGTGTCCACCTCTCCCTTCATTACAGCGGCTGCCTTCTCGACTGGCTGCGGGAGAACGAGCCTGATTTCCTGAGGCGCATCGCAGGCCTTGTAGGGCGAGGCCAGGTTGAGATCATGACGGGTGGCTACTATGAGCCGATACTCCCCATAATCCCGGATGCAGACAAGCTGGGACAGATCGCAAAGCTAACCTCTGCCATTCGCGATGAGTTCAATTTCTCCCCCACCGGCCTGTGGCTTGCCGAGCGGGTGTGGGAGCCCCAACTACCGAAGCCCCTTGCCGAGGCTGGCGTGGAGTGGACCGTAGTCGATGATAATCACTTCATTATGGCAGGCCTTAAGTATGATGATTTGTGCGGCTACCATGTCACCGAAGAGGAAGGTCACCCGCTCAAGGTCTTCGCCAGCAGCAAGGTGCTGCGCTATTCTATCCCCTGGCTGAAGGTGGAGCAGGTGATCGAGCACCTTCGTTCCCGGGCAACGGAGGACGGAGACAAGATAGTAGTCATGGGAGACGACGGTGAGAAGTTCGGCATCTGGCCTCAGACCTATAAATATTGCTGGGAGGATGGATGGGTTGAGGATTTCCTAAACGCTGTGGAGGAGAACAGCTCCTGGCTCAAGACCATCCCCTTGGGCGAGTACGTGCAGCGTCATGGACCTATAGGGATGGTCTACTTGCCAACCGCTTCATATGCCGAAATGCAGGAGTGGGCGCTACCGGCTTCCAGCTCATACGAGTTCAGCCAACTGGTGAAGCAGCTGGAGGCAGATGGGCATCATGAGATCGTAAGGTATATGCACGCCGGCTTCTGGCGTTACTTCCTGGCGAAATACCCCGAGATAAACGTAATGCATAAGAAGATGCTGCGAGTCCACCGTGCGGTATATCAGGCGCGCGGCATGACCGAGGGCGATGCCGGCATGGATGAGCTGTGGAAAGGTCAATGTAACTGCCCTTATTGGCATGGTGTCTTCGGGGGGGTGTACCTGAATCATCTCCGTCAAGGGATCTACAGTCACCTCATCGCTGCCGAGAGCGCAGCCGATGAGGTCCTGCACGAGGGGCAACCCTGGATTAAGTGGGAGATGGCTGATTTTGACAGCGATGGTGTGGAGGAGCTTCTGATTGAGGGAGAGGCCCAGAACCTTTACCTGGACCTGGCCGACGGGGCATCCCTTTTCGAGTGGGACGTTCGGAGGCTGAAGCATAATCTGGGAGCGGTGATGACGCGGCGGCCGGAGGCATACCACCAGGCGCTTATTGAGGCTGAGTGCAAACACGCAGGACGCCTTGAGCGGCCTGCCGATGAGGTCAGGACGATTCACGAAGTTGTCCGGGCCAAGCAAGAGGGCCTCGACCAGCATTTGCACTATGACTGGTACCGGCGAGCTTCACTCATCGACCATTTCTTAGGTGCTGGCACCACTATTGAAGATTTCTTGCGTAACTCTTACGAGGAAACGGGAGATTTCGTCAATAAACCGTATGAGCCTACGGTGCAGGGTGTAGAAGGTGGCCTGACTGTGCGTCTGAAGCGGGACGGACACGTATGGTTCGATGGAAGTTTTTTGCCTTTGCAAGTGGAGAAGGTTCTGGACATTGAGGCTGCGGATGAGAAGGTAAGGGTAGAGTATCGGTTGACCAATATGACTGATGCCCCGTTGGCCAGCGTTTTCGCATCCGAGTGGAATCTGAGTTTAACTGAAGCTGGTCACCGTAAGCATTGTCATTACACCGCGTCCGCGTGGCGAGGTGAACGTCGCCGGTTAGCCGAAATTCAGGATGTGTCCGATGTGGAGAATATCTATATAACGGACCCGGTTCTAGGGCTTGCTTTGTGCCTGACGGTGGGGCAACCGGTGAGGCTGTGGAGATTCCCCATAGAGACGATATCAAACTCGGAGAAAGGCTTTGAGAGAACCTTTCAAGGCAGCTGCCTCCTTCTAATCTGGACACTTGAGCTGGAACCATGGGAAAAGTGGGGGGTGGGATTGACCTGGCAACGGATCTCCTTTTAGAACATCCTATAGTATGGCCAACATGGGAGCACATCTGGGGCTGTAGCTCAATTGGGAGAGTGCTTGACTGGCAGTCAAGAGGTAGCGGGTTCGAATCCCGCCAGCTCCGACATCGCCAGGTAATACAGAAAAGAAAGGAGGCAAAGAGCAGGACATTACAAGTAAGAAAGGACTATAATAGCAACGCTAGGAAGCGGGGCAGCAGCCTCTAGGTGTCCGTTAATTCTGAAGGCTTAACTGTCCCACTTTCTCTGACTACATACAATAAAGAGCATTTGGTTCACTTAACGCAAATCCGCTCCATACGTGTGTATTACCTTTTATCGCAGTTACATAGCGCATCGAGTGTACGGATTGCAGTACAAATGTAATGGATGATGGCAGACAACAAGACAATAACAAAGCCCCGGCATATCCCGGGGCTTTGTTTCATTATATGTAGCTAGCACGAGAAAGTGGCTACTGTTATTCCCCATATAACTCTTGAAGGCCAGCGATGTCGGCTAGTTCAAGAGATCTCTTATTCATTTCTCCCTCAGAAGAATAACCATACATTGTCACTTCGCTACACGCATCCTCGTATAAATCACTTAGGCCAAGACCATGACCTATCTCGTGGGTTGCAATGTTCTGTAAATCCATTACCGAAGGGTCCATCCCAGCATCGCCCCACACAAAGTCTATGTCAAACATAATGTCAAACTGACTAATCTCCCTGTTTTGCGGCGGCCCAGAGAAATAACCCCAAACTCTTGCTACGGCTATAACACCGGATGTGGTATAATTGCCGAATGAAAACTCGTTCTTCCCATCTGGCATAAGGACAGGATCGAAATTGGCTTCTGGATCGTTTGTCTGGCTGCCAAAAAGAGAAAATGAAGTATTCTGGTCCCATTCTAAGGCTGAAGAGCCAATCACATTAAGGTCTACTAGAGGATGGATGTAGAGGTCTTCTGTATTCTTTAACTTAGCTCCCTTTGACATAAATTTATAGCAATCAGGGACCTTATCTCCTCCACCATTTCCATTTCCGCCGCAATCGCTAGGACAACTTTTCTTTTCGCCTGGTTCACATATTTGGTTACCGCATTCGGTGATGGGTTTTCCAAAACCCTCTAAATAGTGAACAATTGTAATGGCCTCCAGTGTATCTGAGTGGTCGATTGCCTCAGAAGGAACTAATATATCTTCTCCAGAGGGTATTATATTAGCTGGAAACCTATCAACCCCTTGGGCTACGGCAATGCCACCAGACATTAACAATGCTAATATGGTCCCAATAAGTACAAGTCTCCTCATTTTATTTCCCCCCTTGTTTCAGCATGCTGAATCAGCATATGAGGAATTACATCCTATACGTAATACCACTATATTTTGTATCACAACCGTAGCCGCTTGTCAATACACAGAGGCAGCGTGGCGCAGTAATAGGTTGCCGATTTCGAGTACAATACACCGTGATCAGAAGTAAAGGAGTCTGAGTTTTGTATCTGCAGAGGATCTAAAACGCGATATCGACACCTTAACTCGTGGAGAATCAAGAGGATTCCACTTCAGGAACCCCCGTTTTCGAGCAGAATTGGGCAAAATGGCAGGAGCAACAAAACGTCATTTTGTTCCTCCACAATGCAGACTCACAAGCTATATATGCTATCATATCATTAGGTCAGATATTCAGCATTATGATGTAAGGAGGACAGTATGATTCCAAACCTATGGTATGTTGTAATGGATTCCAGCCAAGTAAGAGATAAACCCATCGGTGTAACTCGCATGGGCGAAAAATTGGTTTTTTGGCGAGACGGTACAGGAACGGTAAGTTGCTTCCACGACAAGTGTGTCCACCGCGGTGTCCAGTTAAGCAAAGGCGAGGTGATCCATGATCACCTGCAGTGCCCCTTCCATGGTTTCGAGTATGAACGCTCGGGGCGTGTCGTCAGAATACCTGCCAATGGCAGAAATTCACTTGTTCATGAGCGCTTCCGGATTAACAGCTACCCCACCCATGAGGCTCATGATCTTATCTGGATCTGGTGGGGCGATAACCAGCCCGCGGTATTGAGACCGCCGCGCTTTTTTAATGACATAGACGAAGACTTCTCCTACGCTAAGACCTACGACCATTGGCAGGCTCATTATTCTCGAGTGATCGAGAATCAACTCGATGTGGCTCACTTACCTTTCGTCCATCACAACACCATTGGCCGTGGAGGACTTACTCTCGTAGACGGGCCTGGCATGGAATGGGTATCTGAAGACATGTTTTTCGTCTATTTTTACAACCGTCTTGACGATAGCACGCCTCCACGCAAACCTGAAGAAGTGCCCGTCCCAGACCCAAATAAGGATTTCAAACTGGAGTTTATCTTCCCCAACCTGTGGCAGAACCACATTAGCAAGAAGATGCGGATACTAGCAGCGTTTGTGCCCGTAGATGGAGAAAATACTTTGCTCTATCTCAGATTCTATCAGAAGTTTGTCGGCGCGCCATTGATACGTCAACTGATAAACCGACTTGCCATGCCCTTCAACTTGCTAATTGCACACCAGGACCGAAGAGTTGTAGTAACCCAACGACCCAAAGCTTCGGGGTTGCAGATTGGTGAGCAATTGATACAGGCCGATCGGCCCATTATTGAGTACCGTCGACGACGACAAGAGTTGATGGGGCGAGAGGAGAAGTGAAAGAGTCTCCCCAACCCAGCCCTCGTTCAGCACTTTTAGGGTTGATGCAATTTGTCAACAACGGAAATACCAAAGATATGATATTATCGAGAAATTAAGCCACATAGTCCCAACCATGACGCTCCTTCTGAGAAGCTAACTTTAAGCCATGTTGTTTGATCCGATAACCCGATCCTCAGTCCTTTCTATGGCTATTTCGCTGCCTGGTAAGAAAAGAGGCCAGTGGGATTCAATCAGCTCTTTCTGTTTTGAACCAAATACTGTGGTTTTGGTAAGTTTTTATCTACACCTGTCTACACTTCGTCTACACTTGTCTACAGTTTGTATTTGTTTTGGGTGTAGAAAGTGTAGACAACTGCAGAAAAGTACGGATAGAGTTTACCGTTTATATCTGCTACAGCGAGCCTGGAGAAGCCTTTGGTTAAAGGATTAGTTCAGTTAAATTGCTGGATATAATATCGTTGGCTATAACGTCATTCCAAACCTTAGCTATTACGACAGATCTGCCAGAATGGATAGGGCAAGAAGTGCAAAAAGGAAACCAATAATCAGATACCCTTTCACTCTATCAGTCAGAAGTCCTTTCACTCTATCCTTTGCTACAGGCATCGCAGTACCTCCTTTATTTTTCTCCCCAATTATTTTGGGTTGGAGTACCTTATCACTTATAATTGAAGTTGTCAAATATATATAGAACACCCAAGGGAATGCATGCCTTGCCGGCAGCGCTTATCTGGGAAGTCCCTGATACTATGTCCTCGGTGCCTTCCTCTAGTAGATGATCCTCATAGGGTTCCTCGGGGACTGCATGGGGGGTTCAAGGGTAGCGACCCCAGCTACTTTATCCAGTAACGCCTGCGCAGACTCTGCCTGTTCACGGATCCGCTTCCTCCTCGAGCGGGCATCTGAAAGTGAGAAAGCAAATTGTATTACGGTGCTAACGAAGTTACTACCTTCATTCATATCAATGAACCTCTACGACCATATTAGCACGGAAGGCCACTTCAGTGAAGATGGCCACAGGCTACACCTAAAATAGCTACCAGGTGTAGCCAGGTGTAGCCAAGTGTAGCCAAGTGTAGCCGATTTTTGTAGCTAAGTGTAGCCAAGGTGTAGCCAGGTGTAGCCAGAATTTGCAGCTAAGTGTGGCCACTGTGTGGCCAGATGTGGCCGGTTTTCAGCTACGAAGTGTGGCCAGGTGTGGCCGATTTTCAGTTGCCAAGTGTGGCCAGGTGTGGTTAGGTGTGAACAAATATCGTAGCTAAGTGTGAACAAGGTGTGAACAAGACGCCTTCCTAAACCGCAGAACTCCGATAAAATACAAGAAGACGGCGATGGGATTTCCCGTCGCCTTGCTTATTACGGGCGGGGTCGAAATGGGCTGATTTGAGAATTAAGATCTTGCGTTAGACCTCTAAATAGGCCTCCGATGAACAATATGGCTTTGTGTGCAGCTATAATTCCTGTTTCTATCATACTAAACTTTATTTAAAGCAGATATCTCTCGGCCTCTTTCACACCTAATCTCAGCAAGGTAGGCGTTACCTATCTAATGTATTACCAGCCATACCATGAGTCCAATTTGCGCAAAGGCGAGAACTGCTAAGACGGAAGTAAGAACTATAAGGACACTTGTTAGCTTTTCCACTGCAGCTTGTGATTTGAGGAGTGCAAAACTCAGGATAGGTGTGTATGCTACAAATCCTGGGGAATAATCTGGCAATCCGGAATGCTTCTTATAGTTAGCAAACTTTCGGAGTGCTTCATCCAAAGCCTTTACATCATTCTCATCAAATTCACTTAACACCCTAGTAAATATTGACATATCGACATTCCTCCTTCCTACCCCGACTCATTATGTTATATCGTCTTCCATCTGTTCTGCCTCATCTCAACGACGTGCATTTCTATTATAAGCATTCTCGCTTATCAAGACGAGACGGTTTTTAACCATGGCTACCAAAACCATCGATTGTACGACGTGACAATTTGTACACCCGGTAACATTCTAGCGACGTTCAGATATGCCTGATGTATATTCCAGGGGACGCTTGAGCTTATGCCTTAATTAGGTTGCAAGCCGCTATACCAAGCTTAACAGCTATTGTCGTAGATGATACAATTATATTAAGATTTACGGATTGGTCGAATCTAGAATTCATCTATATGGATATTAAGAGTCATTTTGCTTGGCGGATAGGAGGTTTAATAAACACCTATGAATGATGAGATAAAGCCCCAAAAAATGTTACAGGGAGAGAAAGAGGTTGAAACTAAAACTCTCTCTACTTTAAGTGTTGAAGGAGAAATACCGTGTATCGTAGTCCATTCTGATGAGAAGCATGTTCAGGGCATTAACCATATTTTAAATCCTCTTAAAAAACTCCTACCCACAAAAGGATTCAAAGTTGTGTTTTTATCTGATGAAATTAAACCACTCGATCATTATGGAAAAACATTTGAACAGTTAGCAGAGGAGTGTGCTCTGGGAATTGTAATTCTCGATGGTCTGAGACCCAATGTTTTACTGGAATTTGGTATATTGATAGGTAAAAAGAAGCCTCTTATCCCTCTTCAAGATGAGAAGGCTACTGTAGCGGTGAAGAGTTTTTGCCAACAAGGCTGTAAAGAGGTAAATTTGACTGAAAAGCAGTTTAAGGAATTAAAGGAGCCAACTCTCGGCAATTTCGCTCATATTTCGGACCTTCAGGGTTTGCATGTAGAAATAGTCAATAAGGATGTTTCATTAGATAATCCTAAATATCCCAGCAATGTGATAGAGAAATCAATAGAAAAATTGATGTCAAGGATAGTTGATGAGTATAAGCAAAGTTTAAAACGAACTGGCATGATTGGCCCTGATTACTTACAAGAATTTCACGAGGTGGTAATTAAAATATCAGAATATTATGGCGGGATAAGAGAGTTTGGCGTTGATGATATAAAGAATACTGTTCAAGAGATAGGAACTTTAGAGAAAGCATCTGATACTAATATACCTTCCCAAATATATAGTACTATTGCCTCTCTGTATGTATCTTTAGCCCAGAAAACAGATTGGAAAGATGTTAATAAAATCACGGACTACTATAGTGAATCTATAGCTATATATAAGAGGATATTAGAATTTGAAACCGATCCAAACTTGAAAAGCCAAACACAGAAAAAAATTGGAGATGCATATTGGGAACTTTCACAATATTATGTAGACAAGCAAGGAAAACTTACAGAGGCAATCGACGCCTACGAGGAAGCTCTGAAAGTGTATGCTCTTGAACGCTTCCCAATGGATTACGCACTGACTCAGAACAATCTCGGGACTGCATATAGCACTCTTGCGGGGGTGGAGGCTAAGGCAGAGAACTGCAGGAAGGCAATCAACGCCTTCGAGGAAGCTCTGAAAGTAAGGACTCTTGAACGCTTCCCAATGGATTACGCAATGACTCAGAACAATCTCGGGATTGCATATAGCACTCTTGCGGGGGTGGAGGCTAAGGCAGAGAACTGCAGGAAGGCAATCAACGCTTTCGAGGAAGCTCTGAAAGTAAGGACTCTTGAACACTTCCCAATGGATTACGCAATGACTCAGAACAATCTCGGGACTGCATACCGCACTCTTGAGGAGGTGGAGGCTAAGGCAGAGAACTGCAGGAAGGCAATCGACGCTTACGAGGAAGCTCTGAAAGTAAGGACTCTTGAACACTTCTCAATGGATTACGCAATGACTCAGAACAATCTCGGGACTGCATACCGCACTCTTGCGGAGGTGGAGGCTAAGGCAGAGAACTGCAGGAGGGCAATCAACACCTTCGAGGAAGCTCTGAAAGTGTATACTCTTGAACGCTTCCCAATGGATTACGCAATGACTCAGAACAATCTCGGGAATGCATACAGCACTCTTGCGGAGGTGGAGGATAAGGCAGAGAACTGCAGGAAGGCAATCGACGCTTACGAGGAAGCTCTGAAAGTGTATACTCTTGAACACTTTCCAATGAATTACGCACTGACTCAGAACAATCTCGGGACTGCATACCGCATTCTTGCGGAGGTGGTGGCTAAGGCAGAGAACTGCAGGAAGGCAATCGACGCTTACAAGGAAGCTCTGAAAGTATTTACAGAAAAAGAGTTTCCAGAAAATTATCCTTTAGTTGCGTCGAATTTTATAGGACTTCTTAAGTTCTGTGGTGGCAATAAATAATAATGACGCCAAGAAAAACAATTCGCCACTATCGTGGCTCGCCCTCACATTCGTTCGGGTCACATAACAGCAGACATACGGATTTGCTTCGCTTCGCCCAAATTCTTGGCTTCGCCTCGCATTTCGTATGTCTATGGACGTTATACGCAAAGTACGCAATTCTAACCTGTTGCAGATTAGAAGTCCCCTCTAAGCCTGATCACCCTAGATAGAGCATTAGGGACGCCTTGTTAATGTAACATTTGTCCAGAATGTATAATCTATATCAAATCAAATAGGCTGAGTATCCTATGTGATGCCCAGCCTCTTCTATACTTCAGATAATCAAATACTAGCTTTAACTCTTCCCTATTCTAAATACTTTGGTGCCACATTTCGGGCACACACCCTGAGTGGCCGGGCGGCCATTCTTCATTGTGATCGACTTTGGGTCCTTGACATCCACCTTTTTCCTACATTTCATACAATAGGCCTGCATTTCACCCTCCTTGATTATCGTATTTCAACGGGAGACTAGCAGATTAATGCTGATTAGTCAATAGGGTATTAACGAAATATCGCTCTGTGCAGCGCTATACTTCGAGCACTGACTAACATATACATATTGACATCCTGCATAGCTTGACTTGCATATTTTTCACAGCTATTATCTAGCTGCCCAACTGGAGCAGGGAGTTCAAAGATGAAGTTCAGAGATAAAGAAAAGGCAAGGTACAAGAGTATAAAACCTATCTTATTTAGTCCAGAAGCCCAACGTGACGGTAACTACAGAAATATACCTCGCTTCTTTTGTCTGGATGACGAACACTCAGAAGAAAATCTGTTCGCTGACATACAGAAGCCGGCGATTGACTATTTCAAGCAGCGTAGGATTGGCTGGCACTATGGTCTAGCAGAGGGTCAGAAGCCCAGCAACCATCTATGCTGCTCACAGTGTTGCTGCCTCAATTTCCTTTTTCCGATGACAAGACGCCCAGACCTACTGATGATTGTGTTCAGGAAATACTACTCTGACTTGGTCGAACCCTTAACTATCGACAAGGATAATCCATTGACTGATGGCTCCTTTCCGTATATCGGTTTTGAATGGATCGGCGTCGGTGATTACTTGGGCGAAACGCGCCGCAAGGGAAGGAACCGCACCAGGGGCGCAAATTACACCAGCGCAGACTTCGTCTTACGCTTCAGGAGAAAGGATGGGGAAATACAAATCGTTCTGGGAGAGTGGAAATATACGGAAGAATATGGTGAGTCGGATAAGGGTATCGAGGTGCGCAGGCAGAACTACAATCAAGCATTTCATAGGAAGGGTGGCATCTTCAAGCGCCAGGACGCAGAGCTGTATAATGCCCTGTTTTTTGATCCGTTCTACCAACTGATGAGACTACAATTGCTTGCCCAAGAAATGGAGTTCAATAAGGAAATGGATGCTGATGTAGTCAGTGTCCTCTACATCTCACCTGCTGAAAACACTGAGCTCAGGGAAGGCGTTACCTCGCCATATCTTAGGAAGACTTACCCGAAAGAAGATATGTTTGAGATTTGGAAGGGGTTGGTGCCGGAAGATAGATTCACGAGAATCTCAACAGAAAAATTGCTAAGTACGATAACCGAATCTTGTGGTAATACATATACAAATTGGGTGGACTATCTGAATACACGATACGGCTGGGATAAGGTAAGCTGTACATAAGGCCATCTCGTTTAATGTATTAAACAAACTTCTATTTTGTTCAGTCGGGTTTATATTTACTTTACTTTGACATTTGCACCGATAGCAATACTGTGCTACGATTTTATTATGCTAAGCTGGACTAGGTGGAAAGACTAAAGGCCAAGCTGAAGGTTCTTTGTATCGTCCACTTAGCTCCACCATTTTTACCCCACACTTTCAATGTGACACCGAATTCCCCTGTTGTTAGCAGTCACAATTACACTACTTGAATATACGTTGGGTATAAAAAGGGCAAGCGATACAATGGCGATCGAAGAAGCTAAAGAAGGGCGGAAGCTGGCTAGCTTTCACTAACTCTTCAGTGCTGAATCACCAAGACCGTATCTATGGTGACCACGAAGGATAGCCATCGAAATCTAAGTTAAAGGTGAGCCTGGTCTGGTCAGAGCCATCGGCGTTCATCACATATATTTCTATTTCTGCAATATCATCGCGGTTGGATGAAAAGGCGATCTTGGTGCCATCGGGTGACCAGGTAGGGCAGTCATCGTCATTCGAACCATAGGAAAACCTGGTCTGTTCCGAGCCATCGGGATTGATAGCCCAGATTTCAGAGCGGCCACTGCGATGTAATACATAAGCGATTCTGGAGCCGTCAGGTGACCACACTGGATGGTCATCATCATCTGTGTTTGTGGTAAGCATGGTCTTTTCCGAGCCGTCAGCATTCATCACGTAGATTTCCTTGTTGCCATCGCGTCCGGATACAAAGGCGATTCTGGAGCCGTCTGGCGACCACACCGGACACTCACCGATGCCCGAGGTAAGCCGGATCTGGTCTGAGCCATCGGAATTCATTATGTATATTTGCCGGTTTCCATCACGACTGGATGAGAAAGCGATCTTGGTGCCGTCAGGTGACCAGCTCGGGGACTTGTCGGAATATGAAGTGAGCCTTGTCCTGTTTGGGCCACCATACTCAGCGTCCACCACAAAGATTCCATTGGTGAAATCTTCATAAGATGTGAAGGCTATCTTGGTGCCATCCGGCGACCACACAGGGTAGTCCTCCTCATTGGAAGTAGTGGTAATCTTCATCTGGGTTGAGCCATCGGCGTTCATTATCCAGATTCCATATTCATCGTCGCGGTAGGATGAGAAGGCGATCTTGGTGCCATCCGGCGACCACATCGGGTCGTAATCACGTGCTGGATTATTGGTGATGTTGGTTTGGTCTGTGCCATCGGCCTCCATCAAGTAGATTTCCCAGTTGATGGGTTCCGTCAGGCGATCGGATAAGAAAAGGATCTTGCTCTCTGTAGGCGTAGGTGTTGTGGCGGTCGGTGTCGGTGTCGGTTCAGTCTCACCCGGCCCGCAGCACGCCGCTGGTATAAGTACCAGGGCTAAAATAACGAGCATCGCTGCTAACATCTCCAGCTTTTTTATCATCATTCACTTCCCAGATAGTTCTTTCACCGACATTATAGTCAAATCTGGCTGGGAGTCAAGCTATAGGCTTAGGCGTTGAAGCGTTCTATGATTTCCTGGCTTTGTGGGGATTTGAGTGGGAAGTAATATGGTGCTAAAAACTACAGGACATTAGATGAGGTTAGAGGAAAGCCTTTAAAACTAATGGCTAAGAGCCGAGAGGATAGTAGCACATTTCTGCTTGGGATTAGAGGGTATGGGGTGGTGAATCCAATGCAGGTTGTAGAATATATCATGGCGTAGAAAATCTATCCACAAGAGGGCGTTGCCCTTGACTTCTAGAGAGAGTATCCTGTATTCTCAGTATATTGTAAAGGAGTAACAGGCAATGGCACGTAATCCTTTTAGCGGCACCTGGAGACTGCTATCGTATGAAGTCAGGAGTACGGCTGGGGAGACTAGATACCCCTGGGGCCAGAACCCTGTGGGGTTCCTGATGTATAGTGATAATGGATATGTATCCGTGGCTATGATGAGTGCCAACCGTCCCAGGTTCGGAGCTAAAGACATCAAGAAAGGAACTACCGAGGAGAAGGTAGCGGCTGTTGATACCTATATATCCTATTGCGGCAGGTATGAAGTTCAAAAAGATACGGTTACCCATCATGTTGAGGTCTGCCTCTTTCCCGACTGGGTTGGTAATGATCAGATACGCACCTATGAATTCGATGGTGACAGGCTCTTATTAAGTACAGAGCCGATTATAGCGGGCGAGAAGCAATGGACCGGCCACCTATTATGGGAACGGGTCTGAATCTTCCACTCTATCCACCACTGGTAATTGTGAACCTGGCCACCTTCGGAGCTTTCAGAAATTCCCACCTGCCTCGTACACCACAGTCCAGTGCGGCGATCTCAATGTGCAACATGGCGACTCCGCAATCCAGACGCTTGAACACACCAAGAATCACACCTAGGTCAAAAGGCGCTGAGCGCACACCCCACCACCGGAAAAGCTCTCCCTAGAGCGGCAGATGCTCTTAGGAGAGAAGCACCCAGTTAGAGATAAAACCCTGAAGCCGGATATCTCCTTGATGAATCCGCGTGAGGCCACCATCAAGATCGAGGAGCTTTGGTGAAAGGCCAAGAGTAGACTTGCAACAACTCTGATTTTTATCAGGCCCGAAAGTTGTAGAATCATTTAATAGATGTATAATAAGTGTGGGAGGTTCACAGTGTATGAAAAAATACTCGTTTCCCTGGACGGATCGGAGTTGGCTGAGATTGCTCTACCCTATGCTGAGGAGCTGGCAGGAGCTCTGGATTCCGAGATCACCCTGATACACGTTTCTGAGTCAGCCGAGGACAAGTATGTACACATGAACGAGTTGTACGTGGAGAAAATAGTTGAGGCAACAAGGAAAGGTACCGAAAGGTATCGCGGGAAACCGGCCAAGGTGGGCGCAGTCCATCTGGTTGGACACATTGCTGAGCAGATTGTGGACTATGCGGACAGGGAGAAGATTGGCCTGATCGTGATGGCTACTCACGGCCGATCTGGTATTAGGCGCTGGTTTTTGGGAAACGTAGCCGCTAAGGTGGTGAGGGCTACGGAGCGGCCGGTAGTGCTCATCAGGGCTAAGGACGCCCGTCCCAAAGTACGTCGGAAGCGCTTGCTGAACAAGGCGCTCGTTACCCTGGATGGCTCAAAGGAAAGCGAAGCGGTAATTCCCTATATCAGTGAGCTTGCCTCCAAGCTCAAAGCGGAAGTCGTCCTCTTTAAGGTAGTGGCGCCGACCTACTTGGTTTACAGCATCCCAGGAGAGGCTGTCCAAAAGCCCTACAGCCTGGAGAAGATGGAGAAGATAGTAGCGAAGTCCAAAGGTTACCTAGATACGGTGGGTGCTGAACTTAGGGACAAAGGAATCAACACCATATCCGAGGTTGGAGTTGGGGTCCCAGCGGAAGAAATTATCAGGATCGCCGACGAAATACAAGCCGATGTGGTGGCCATGTCTACACATGGGCATTCCGGTATAAGTCGTTGGGCATTCGGGAGTACAGCAGATAAAGTCCTACATGCAGGGAACACTCCGGTTTTATTGGTGAGGGCATCAAGCGCGACTACGAGGTAGCGGGGCATACCTCCTGAAACCTGGAGTGGGGAAGCTACCCCATCGCCGGCGAAGTGCTAGCTAAATTGTAAGGAGTGCACATGTAGGTCAAATTGTGAACCTGGCCACCTTCGGAGCTTCCAGAAATTCCCACCTGCCCTGCACGCCGCAGTCCAGTGCGGCGACCTCAATGTGCAACATAGCGATTCCGCAGTCCAGACGCTTGGATATTCCGTATTCGAGCTTTGAGCGATACTTTGAGCGATAAACGGAAACGGTTATACTGTTTGGTTCTACATAGAAGAGCCAGGGCTGTCTGTTGATAGCGGAAGGGGCGAGCGTAGCTGCTTCAAGAGCTGATTTCATCCAGTGAGGCCACTCCGCCTGCTCTAGTCCAGTTACCAGTTCCGCTAAAGGCTTCCGCCTGTGGCTTCGACCAAAGCCCGTCATTATTCTTTCTTCCAGTGAGAAGTCTTTGATGGCGTAACCAATGGGGGTTACCGCTAAAACTCTTTCGTTTTCACCAGTGCCAATGATGGATGCCGCAACTTTGGGGCGGAAGAACCCGCCCACCCAGCAAGTGGCCAGGTCCATAGCTGTTGCCTCCAGGATGATGCCTTCTCCCAGATAGCCAACCTTTTCTTGAATGTAAGGATCATCCATATTACCAATAAAAGCGATAAGGGCAGGAGCGCCTTTTATCTTACCGTAATGGCCAATAACACCCTTAAAAATTTCATCGGGTGATTGTGTTACCAGCTCGGCACGAGCTTGCGGAAAGGGTCTGAATTCTCCGCAAAATGCTTGTAAATGGTCCAATAGACTGGAGTCTAGCTTGGTAGAGTCAAACTCGCGCCGAGACCTCCTGTAGGGAATCGCGGCATGCCATTTGGAAAATGGGATCTCCATCGATGATGTCACCTGTGTTTGTTCATGTGGATCTTATCACATTTTTCGAAATAGCGCCCACCGGACAGACCTCGGCGCATAGCCCACAGCCGTCGCACCTGGTATCTACCAGTCTATCGCCGCCGAAGGGGCTTATGATAGTGCGGTCGCCGCGGAAGGCATAGTTTAGCGCACCGATTTTCCTCTCCTCATTACAGGCCCAGACGCACTTACCGCAGAGGATACACAGGTTGGGGTCGAGGGTGATATCGGGGTGGCTATCATCCACCGGCAGGTCACGGTGTTTGGTGCGGAAGCGCTTTTGCTTAAGCTTGATACGAAGAAAGGAGGCGATCTTCTGTAGTTCGCAATTACCATTTGCCGGGCAGGACTTGCATATAATGGGGTGGGAGGCGAGGAGCAGCTCCAGTGCGGTGCGCTGTAGCCTGCGGACATGATCCGTATCGGTTCGAACCGCCATGCCCTCGGTAACCTCCTCGGTACAGGCGGTGACCGGCTTGGGCTTTCCATCGATCTCGACGAAGCAAAGGCGGCAGCCGGTATGAGGCCTGACACCGCGAATGGCGCACAGGTTGGGGATATATATACCAGCATCCAGGGCGGCGAAGAGGACTTTATCGCCTGGTTTTGCCTGTACCCTATTGCCGTCGATCGTCAGGTTTATCGGTTTTGTTTTCATCGGTTGGTCTCGGCTCCGAAGGTGGTAGCTCGCTCAGCGGCGATATCCTGATAACGGCGTTGTACTGTGGCGGACAGGCATCAACGCAGCTACCACACTTGACGCACTCTTCCTGGTCAATGACCTTGATCCCCCGTTTGCCGCTGAAAATAGCCTCCACTGGACAGCTGCCGACGCAGGCATCGCAGGAGCGCTCGCATTTCTCAGGGAGGATGTAAAAGGCGGTAAGCTCCGGACAAACCAGAGCTGGACAATACCGTTCCTTTATGTGAGACTCATACTCCTTATGAAAGTATCGCAGTGTGGTCAGTATGGGGTTTGGGGCTGTCTTCCCCAGGCCGCAGAGCGCTCCCTCTTTGATATCAGCCGCTAGCTCCTCAAGGAGCGCGATATCACCGGCCTTGCCACTACCACTTGTTATATCCTCCAGTATATCCAGCATCTGCGCCGTACCGAGGCGGCAGAATGTGCACTTACCGCATGATTCGTGTCGGGTGAAATCGAGGAAGTAGCGCGCGGTGTCGACCATACAGTTATCTTCGTCGAGGATAACCATCCCGCCGGATCCCATCATGGCTCCTGCCTCAGTGAGCGAGTCGTAGTCGATGGGCAGGTCCAAGAGGCTCTCGGGGAGGCAGCCGCCCGACGGCCCGCCGATCTGAACCGCCTTGAATTTGCGTCCCTTGGGTATACCGCCACCAACATCGAAGACAAGCTGGCGCAGCGTCGTGCCCATCGGAACCTCCACCAGGCCGGTGTTTAACACCTTGCCCGCCAGGGCGAAGACAGCCGTTCCCTTTGAGGTCTCGGTACCTATTTTTGCAAACCACTCAGCACCGCGATCGATGATGGGGGGCACGCTCGCCAGGGTCTTGACATTGTTTATAATTGTCGGCTGACCCCACAGGCCTTCGGTGGCGGGGAAGGGGGGTCGGTGCTGCGGCCAGCCCCGCTTGCCTTCCAGCGAGGCGATGAGCGCTGTTTCCTCGCCGCAGACGAAGGCCCCTGAGCCTCGCATCAGTTCGATCTCGAAGCCAAAACCGCTGCCCATGATATTATCGCTGAGGAGACCATTCTCCCTGGCATGAACTAGGGCGCTCTCGACACGCGCCACCGCCAGCGGATACTCGATACGAACGTATATATAGCCCTTTTCAGAGCCGATGGTGTATCCGGCGATGAGCATACCCTCAATTATGGAATGCGGGTCGCTCTCCAGGATGGCACGGTCCATAAAGGCGCCGGGGTCACCCTCATCGGCGTTACAGATAACATAACTGGTGGTGCCCGGGGCATCGAGACATATCTGCCACTTATCTGCGGTGGGAAAGCCGGCTCCGCCTCGCCCCCTGAGCCCGGAGCGTTTTAGCTCCGAGATGATGTCTTTCGGTTTCATCTGGAGAGCCTTATTCATGGCGGCGTAGCCGCCGTACGCGATGTACTGGTTGATATCTTCGGGGTCGATGTGGCCGCAGCGGCTTAGCAGTATGTGCTTTTCATACTGAAACCTGGGCTGGTCGAAGATGGTGGGGATGAGCTCGTTCTCCTCGAGGGCACCGAGGGTGAACTCGTAGCACGGGTCATCGCCAATAATATAATCCGAGATGAGCCGCGAGGCGACTCCGGGCGTCACATATCCGTAGCAGATGGGGGGAAAGCCCGGCTTGGTGATGATCACCAGGGGTTCGGCATAGCAGTGTCCCATACACCCCACCTCGGTGAGTATGGCATCGATGTTTCTCTCCGCCAGTTCCGCCTTAAGGGTCTCCAGCGTCTCAAGAGCACCGGCAGCCCGACCGCAGGTCGCGGTACCGATGCTGATACGTGGCTTGGGACTGTTTAAAAGGGCGTCCCACTCGGCGAGGGCCCTTTTTCTGATGTGTTCGAAGCTCTCGCCTGTGGATTTAATCGTGCTCTTTTTTACCATTAGCCTTCTGTTTTTCCTGTTCAAAGGACAGCAGGACACCCTTAATTCTGGTAGGGGAAATAGTGCCTTTAACCTGGTCGTCGACCACAGACACCGGGGCCATGGCACAGCAGCCCACGCAGGCGACCCGTTCCAGGCTGAACTCGCGGTCCGGGGTTGTCTCCCCCTCCTCGATGTCGAGCTCCCGTTGCCAGGAATCGAGTATTATCTTGCCCCCCTTTATCTGGCAGGCTGTGCCTAGGCAAACCTTTATTTGGTGCTTCCCCGGCGGAACGAAGCGAAACTGATTGTAGAAAGTGGCCACGGAGTAGACTTCACTATCCGGGGCATCCAGGAAGCTGGCGGCCTCAAGCATGGCCTCACGGGGCAGGTAGCCAAACTTAGCCTGAATGTCTTGTAAGATGGGGATAAGTTTGCCCCGCTCTCTGGAGCGGGACGCAAGTACTTCGCCCGTTTGACGTATTATTTCTTCTTCAGTCATCTACTGGACATCGTTAGGTAGTCGAAGCGCTTAGCTGGCCTGGCTCTATATTATAGCACTCCATAGCATCACTGTTAAGCTCGTGGCTAAGGAGGTTGGTCTCGTTTAGGTAGAGGTAACATTGGATAGAAAGTATTGTTCCGAAACGCGCAGCATGCGTATGAGGCTTCCTTCCCCGGTTGCCATGTGCTAATGCCGCGGCGCCCTACTTCCTATACGCTGCCAGGAGTCTCCTTACATGGCGCAGTGAGAGATGCAACGCCTCACTGGCTTCCCTGCAAGTCACCACACCCCTCCCCACCTGGTTTAACACCATCAATCTCTTCTGCTCTTTCCTATTCAATGTCACCTTCTCTTTCATAGGGTGACATTTTCTCAGAACAGTTAATGGGTGACAAAATCATAGAACATCAACATGATGAGTATAAAAACTTTACAGTGTGATGTATTTATGCTAAACTTATTGCTGGCTTTCCGGTGGTTTTAGCGGGACGGACCCACCCGTTCCCATCCCGAACACGGAAGTGAAACGTCCCAGCGCAGACGATACTGGTTGCGAACGTGACTGCGGAAAATATGTCACTGCCGGGAAGCCTTTTTTTATAACAGCTCTCTGTAAAATCGAGTGGAAACAGCTATGAAATGGTGCAGAACACAGTAGCATTTTCCCTGCAGTGCACCTCCACATTCCTTGAACCATAGGAGTTGCACTGCTGCGTCTTTATACTCGTGTTACGCCCGTCGGTAAACATATTGCTCGTCCAGTTATCGAAGTAATTCAAAATGGGCTCCTTTCATCATTTTAAAGTGTTGTCCTTTTATATAACTTGACACATTGCGATTAAGTAGCTAGAATATCTGTGAATATAGACGTGTGACTATAGCGGTGAGAAAGGAGGGGATCATGTGGCTGAGGTAATACTAGAAGAGAGAGAGAACTTCGACAGTCTTCTAAAGAGGTTCAATCGGAAGGTGCAGCAGGCTGGTATACTCTCCGAGTTTCGGAGAAGAGAGTATTATGAGAAACCATGCACCACGCGAAAACGGAAAGAGGCAGCGAAGCGTCGAAAGAGCACCCGAAGTAGCACCCGAAGTAGCACTCGAAGTAGCAGATGAAGCGCTCTCGTAGGTGAAACAGACATGACGCTACAGGAAAAGATAGCAACTGACTTGATACAGGCGCAAAAAAGGGGTACAAAGGCGCGGGTATCGGCACTTCGTTTAGTTAGGGCAGGCGTGAAGAATGCTGAGATCGCTAAGGGTGCTAGTCTGGATGATGCCGGTGTTATAGATATAATCTCCAGGGAGGTTAAGCAGCACCGCGAGAGCATTGCTGAATTTATAAAGGGAAATCGACAGGACCTGGTGGATAAGGAGGAGGCGGAACTGGCTGCCCTGCTGGAATATTTGCCCAGACAGATAAGCCGTGAGGAAATTAGCGAGGCGGCTCGTAAGGTGATAGAGCAGGTCGAGGCACGAGGGCCCGGCGATAAGGGCAAGGTAATGTCCCAGCTTATGCCACAACTCAAGGGCAAGGTGGATGGGCGTGAGGTTAGCGATGTGGTCGCTGAGTTGCTCGCTGGGTAGTAGTAGTACATTGTTAAAATTGTCATAGAATGTGTTTTAATACCGCACCGGAGTTTATTATGGTGCGGTTTTTCTTTTTACTTCATGCTGATAAATACGGATGGAAAGGTCTATCTTTTTATTTTCGGCAGCGTGGATTATAATAAATCGGGGGAAAGTGGGGAAATTATCGTGAACAATTTCGTCGTTTTGCAAAATTATTAGAGTGAAACGGGAGAAAAAGGGAAGAAGGAAAAAATGAGAGTAGTTTTACTTCAGAATGTATCCGGGTTAGGGGAGATGGGGGAGGTAAAGGAGGTCTCCAATGGCTACGGCAGAAATTTCCTGCTCCCTAGGGGGCTTGCCGAGTTTGCATCTCCTGTTTTAATGAAGCGGGCGGAGGAAAGGCGTAACGCTGAGGAGCGCCGCCAGCTAGTGGCCAGTGCTGGGATGGCGGATCTGGCTCAGACCCTGGAGGGGTTGGAGGTTGTTATAAGGGCTAAGATTGGTGCTCACGATCGCCTCTACGGGGCGGTTACCAGTGCGGACATCGCCGATGAAGTGCAGCGGCTCACCGGACAGGATATAGATAAGCGAAAGGTAGAGCTGGATGAGCCAATTCACCAGCTTGGAGAGTATGAGGTTTCGGTAAAGCTATCTGGAGACCTTGTGCCTAAGTTAAAGGTTGTTGTGGAGGAAGAGAGGGTGGAGGCAAAGCTGAAGGATAAGGAAAAGGCGAAAGAAGCGGCTCAAGAGGAGCCAGAGGCAAAGGATTAGTAATGTCAACCGAGAGGTTGCCACCTCATGATATCGAGGCTGAGGAGGCGGTAGTAGGCTCTCTCCTCATCGATGGTGATGCCATTTATAAGATAGCCACATTCCTCAAGCCAGAGGACTTCTACCGGGAGAAGAATCAGTGGGTGTATGCGGCATGCTTTGACCTCTATGAGCGAAATGAGGCCATAGATCAGGTTACAGTAGCTCATGAGATGGGGTGGCGAGAGAGGCTGGAAGCGGTTGGTGGGGCTGCCTACCTGACCCATCTGGTCTCAAATGTGGCCACATCGGTGCATGTTGAGTACTATGCCCAGATTGTTCACCGTATGTCTGTGATGCGTCACCTAGTAGTTGCGGCAGGTCAGATTGAACAAATCGGCTACGAGGCGGGACCGGACGTGGCGGATGCGCTCGGTAGAGCGGAGGACATCCTATTTCGCTTGCGCCATGCTAAGAGACCCTGGGACTTCGTACCCATTCGCGAGCTCCTCGACCGATACTTCGAGGAAAGCGAGATTCGTCCCTTCGAGGGGGAGGTGATAAATACGGGCTTTGCTGCCCTGGATGATATCCTGGGGGGACTCCGACGCTCCGATATGGTAGTAATTGCTGCCAGGCCGGGCGCGGGCAAGACAAGCCTCGTCTTGGGAATAGCCAGAAACGCTGCAGTACAGCAAAAGGCCCGTGTAGCTATCTTCAGTGTGGAGATGGCACGGGAGCAACTGGTACAGCGTCTTCTCTCCAGCGAGGCGGGGGTCGATTCCAAACAGTTGCGACTTGGCCAGCAGACGGAGGCTGAGGAGCGAAGGATTATGGAGGCCACCGGTGTGCTCTCTGAGGCACCGATATATATCGATGACTCTCCCGTCCTGCGGGTGGTGGAGATGAAATCGAAGGCACGGCGGCTTCACTACGAGCAGAGTATAGACCTCATCATTGTAGATTACCTGCAACTAGTGAGGGGAAATGGTAGGGAGGGGCGGGTTCAGGAGGTAACTGAGATCTCCCGCTCCTTTAAGGAGCTCGCTCGCGAGCTGAATGTTCCGCTAATAGCGGTCTCTCAGCTCTCAAGGGCACCAGAGGGTCGAGCTTCTCACAGACCATTGCTTTCCGACCTAAGGGAGAGCGGTGCTATAGAGCAGGACGCCGATGTTGTGGTATTCATATACCGCGAGGATATGAATATATCCGAGGAGGAGTGGAAGAAGTACCATCTCGATGAGCCTTTCCCCAGGGGAGTTGCTGACATTATAGTTGCGAAGCAACGCAATGGGCCTATAGGCGAGGGGAAGTTGCGTTTCCTGGCAAAAACGGTGAAATTCGCCGATTATGAGGTGGAGCGGGCGGGATGAAGCCCTTTCTTGGTTTTCCACGAGGGACGCGCTTCACCCCGCTACCCAATCTTTTCTTTAGTCAGCTTATTCCCCAGATCGATGACATCGCTGAATTAAAGGTAACGCTTCATCTCTTCTGGGTCATTTATGGGAAGCGGGGCTACCCCAGGTTTGTAACCTGTGGAGAGCTTCTAGCTGATCGGATGCTAATGAAGAGTATGGGTAATGGGGAGACGCTTCGGCATGGACTGGAGAAGGCGGTAAGCCGGGGTACGATAATTAGGTTGAATTTGGAGCGGGATGAGAGGCCTGTAGAGCTTTATTTCCTCAACACGGAGGACGATCGGAAGGTGTATGCCAGAATAGAGCGTGGGGAGATAGACGTGGCGGTGTTACCAGATAAGGAACCTTTTTTGGATTCCCCCCAGTCGCCTGAGACCGAGGAGAGCTCCAATATATTCACCCTTTATGAGGAGAACATTGGCATGCTCACCCCGATGATCGCTGATGAGTTAAAGGATGCGGAGCAGCTTTATCCTGCTTCCTGGATCGAGGATGCCTTCAGGGAGGCGGTGAGCCGAAACAAACGCAACTTGAAGTATATTGAAGCCATTTTGAAGAGATGGGCTAGTGAGGGTAAGGAGCATGGAGCGCCTGGGAGAGATTCTAAAGAGGATCGGGACAAATATATCAGGGGAAGATACGGACACCTGGTCAAACGCCGAATCGAATAAGGTGGTGTCGCCGGAGTGTCCTATTTGTAGAGGGGCAGGTTTTATTCATCCGCTGCTCCCCTCGGGACGCCCCGATTTCACAAGGGTGGTTTCCTGTCAGTGCAATCATGGGGAGTCTGAGGAAGCGCACATGCTGCGGCTTCGGCGAGATAGTGGTGACCTGGGACTGAAGCTGTTAAGCAGGATGAGCTTCGAAAATTTTGAAAAGAGGCTCAATCTCTCGCGGGAGGAGCAGACGATATTGGATGATGCCATTAAGCTGGCGCGTCGCTTCGCCGAGGAGCCGGAGGGATGGCTGGTGTTTCTTGGCCCCAATGGATGTGGTAAAACTCATTTAGCCGCTGCCATCGGTAATTATCAACTGAAAAGGGGTAAACCGGTTATCTTTATAGTTGTCCCAGACTTTCTTGATCATCTACGCTCTACCTATAACACCGATGGCAGATTGGGTCATGACGAGCTGTTCGACAGAGTAAAAAATGCAACACTCTTGATACTCGATGACTTTGGGGAACAGGCGATCACTCCGTGGGCTCAGGAGAAGCTCTACCAGTTGATCAACTATCGCTATAATGATCGGTTGCCCACAGTGATTACCACCTGCCTATCCCTGGAGAATCTGGAAAACAGGATAGGCTCGCGGCTCGGCGACCCCAGATTGAGTACGCCTTTTAATATCGATGTTCCCGATTACCGTTCTGACCTTGCCCCCTCGGAGAGGGGAAAGCCGCTGAGGAGGACCCGCTAAATGGTAAACTCCCCGGTGCTAGTTCTAAATCAGAACTATGAACCGCTTAATGTCTCACGGGTACGGCGGGCGGTGGTTCTGGTCATTCGCGGCAAGGCAGAAACGCTGGAGAATGACTCGGGGATGATACACACAGCTAGTGATACTATCCCCATGCCCTCGGTGATTCGTTTGGTTTACATGGTGAGGCGCCCTCGACCGGAGAAGAAGTTAACCCGCCGCGAGGTGTTCCAGCGGGATAAATATACCTGCCAGTATTGCGGTAGTGAGACCAGGGAGCTTAGCTTGGATCATGTAGATCCTCGGCATAGAGGGGGCCGACATATCTGGGAGAATGTAGTTAGCGCTTGCCTGAGGTGCAACAATCACAAGGCAGGACGTACCCCTCAAGAGGCGGGGATGCGGCTCATCCGACAGCCATTCGCACCTTATGTTAGCGGCTACTGTGTACCTTTCGAGTATATAAAGAGGCACAACGGCTGGCAGAAGTTCCTTCCCCTGCAGCAGAGAGATGAGGGGGACTAGACGCCCTTTTCAGGGCTTCCCACCCTCCCTTTTTACCTGTTCAACTGGCAATTCCACAGTGGCACCGCTATTTAGTTGCACCAGCACCGTCTCCTTTAAAGGATTTCCGCCCACCACCGTGGCTACTCCTAGATGGGTGGTCACATGCTGCCCGATGGGGGGCAGCTTTTCCTTCATGATGCGGTATTGCCCACTTTCGTGGCTCAGACAGCATAGCAGCCTTCCGCAAACACCGGAGATCTTGAGCGGGTTAAGGGGAAGGTCTTGCTCTTTCGCCATTCTGATGGAGACAGGATTGAACTCGGATAGATAGGTAGTGCAGCATAATGGGCGACCGCATTTGCCGTAGCCTCCGAGAAGCTTTGCTTCATCTCGTGGCCCTACCTGGCGAAGTTCGATACGGGTTTTATAGGTGGTGGTAAGCTCCTTCAAGAGGTCGCGAAAGTCCACCCTACCCTCGGCACTAAAGAATATGGTGAGGCGAGTGCCATCGAGGTTGTACTGTGCCGAGATGAACTTCATGGGCAGGCCCAGTCTGGAGTTTATCTCGTGGCACTTCTCCAGTGCCTCCCGCTCATTACCCTTTAGTTCACCCCATTTGCTGAGATCCTCCTCCTCTGCCTTGCGGAGTACCGGCTTAAGCGGCTCAGTAATATCGCTTGCAAGCACCTGCTTTGGTGAAATGACCACCCTGCCTAGCTCCGGTCCGCGCCCGGTCTCCAGCACTACCCAGTCACCCACGTTTACCTCAGTGTCTGCCGGGTCGAAGTAATATATCCGCCCTGCTCGCTTGAATCGTACGCCAATCACTTCGGTCATAATATTATGAGCTAACTCCCTTCACTTTGTGGTAGGTTAAGCATGAGTACCTCCAGCACCAGACGGGGGTTTGCGTTTTGACCCAGTTCTTCTAAAGCATGCTGTAGGCTCTCAATAAAACCTTTGATCCTATTCAGGTTGTAGTTTTCCGTCTCCCTGCAAAGCGATTCCTCTTGATCGATATTGGTAATGAGGTCGCGGCATCCCACCTTAACCAGCAGTAGATCACGCCACAAGCCAACCCATAGGGAGAGTACCTCGCGGAGCGCTTCCCGATCTTTGCTGAACTGGCTTGCTAACTGGCCGGCGTAGGCGAAGCGCTCCGCTCGCCCCACACAGGTGAGCTGGAGCAGTGCGCTGAGGCGCTCAGCACGCTTGCCGGTGACACTATCATCACTCAGTGCACCCACTGCCCAGCCAAGGCAACCCAAGGAAAGTCTGGCAAGTACCATCGCCTGTTCCGGGGTTGCCTCCCATTGCTCGATAAGTGCCCGCTCCACTACTGTGATGGGGAGTGGTCTTAGCTCCAGCCTCTGACAGCGGGAGCGAACCGTGGGTAAAAGCAGCCCCTCATTTACGGCGAGAAGTATTATCTGAACATTGGGCGGTGGCTCCTCCAGCGTTTTGAGCAGGCTATTTGCCCCCTCGGAGGAGAGTTGCTCTGCACCATCGATGATAAATACCCGATTCCTTCCCTCGAAGGGTTTAAGTGAGGCGGAGCGCTCCATCTCCCTGATTTGGTCAATGCTGATCTCCGCCCTGCCATTGGGGCCGATTACCTGGACATCGGCATGTCTTAGCTGGGCGATCCTTTGGCATGATGCACAAACCCCGCAGGGCTGATCGTCCCCCTGGCAGTTTAAGGCTTGAGCCAGATTAGAGGCCAGGGTCATCTTTCCCACGTGAGGTGGACCGACGAAGAGATAGGCATGAGATAGTTTGCCACCCTTTAGACCACTGTCTAAAAGGGCGACCGCTATATCATATCCCACTACCTGCCACATATTTCTTTTCGTCCTTTACGTTTGCGATATTATAATTCTGATGTTTTCACTTTCACATCATGTTTTTCGAAACGTTTGAAATGTTCGAAGCAGTCTTCACTCGATTCACTTGTCCAACCTTGAATAAAATAGAATTGGTTGCGGTAATTTGGCCCTTTTTATTTGGCGGTCTTAAATAATGTCGCAATTCATTAGATCCTCATAGCTCTCACGGCGGCGGATGAGGCGCGCCCTTCCATCATTGACCATAACGATGGCTGGCCTCAGCGCGGCATTGTAATTTGAGGCCATGGGGAGGCAGTAGGCCCCGCAGCAGGGCACGGCAATGACGTCCCCGGGCGCGAGTTTGGGCAGGTCGATGTCCTTAATCAGGATGTCCCCCGATTGGCAGAGCTTGCCCGCCACGGTGACTTTTTCGCTCTTTTCACCCACTACTTTGTTTGCCACTATTGCTTCGTATTTGGCTCCGTAGAGTGCGGGGCGGATGTTATCGGCGATGCCCCCATCCACGGAGACATATTTGCGAACTCCAGGAATCTCCTTTATCGCCCCTACGGTATAGAGGGCAACCCCCGCCGGACCGACTATAGACCTCCCTGGCTCAACGATAAGCCGTGGTGGCTCAAGGACAAGCGCCTCGCTCTTTTCAAGAAGCGTGGATGCGGTCGCCTCGGCAAGTTCGCCGATGGTGGGGGCCGGGGAGTCTTCCGTATAGGTGATTGCCAGCCCTCCCCCAATGCTTAGCTCTTTGAGCTTGAAGCTATGTTTGCGGCTCATCTCAGCGGCAAAATCCAGCACAATACCGATTGCCTGCTTATAGGGCGCAAGCTCGAATATCTGGGAGCCGATGTGGAAGTGCATCCCGATAAGCTCGAGAGAAGACATCGCCGAGGTGAGCGCCTCCTCAACCTTGTCCAGGGGGAAGCCAAACTTGCTATCGATAATCCCGGTGGTTAAGTGGGCGTGGGTGTGAGGGTCAACGCCTGGGGAGAGGCGCAGGAGTATCTCTTGCCGCGATCCAGCATTCTTTGCTACCTCGTTGAGCAGGGAAAGCTCATAAAGATTGTCCACCACAATGCGTCCCACTCCCCACCTTATTGCCAGCTCCAAC
>Ga0307380_10001305_pt1 | contig 36948 bp, 47 predicted proteins | sample UN3MG_FD_202239 | JGI IMG/M metagenome (GOLD analysis project Ga0307380, IMG submission 202239) | Soil microbial communities from Risofladan, Vaasa, Finland - UN-3 | ecosystem: Environmental > Terrestrial > Soil > Coastal area > Acid sulfate soil | place: Finland: Risofladan, Vaasa | collected...
CCTAGCGTTGCGAAAATGTCCAATTGCTCAGTGAAAACATAAGATTCAGCACAAGCCACTCCGAAGACTACCACGCGGAATACATAGTCGTATGCCTTTGTTTTCTTAAATAGCTCACCGTTTTCGCTTTTTTCAAGCATAGTATGGATAAGCGGTTTAACCATCGTTTCCACAGTTACTCCCGTGAATGCAAGAATGGTCGCAACCAATATAAACCAACTGCCTATATCCTCTATTATTGTGTTCATTTGTGTTATTCCTTTCCTATATCGGTTTTAGATTGTGATTCGTCTGGCTTTATTGTCAGTGTTTCTTGTGTTTGTTTAATCGCATCGTCTAGGCACTCCCTCATAGCAGTGCGAAGATTATTTGTGATTTCGGCTATCATGTTTTTTTTAGCTTCTGGCGATAGATTTACACCACTCTCTAATTTAGTTGCCATGTTTGTCATTGCTGTATTTATTGCACATTCCAGGTCTGCAAATTTATCGCTCATTGTCTTAATTCCTTCTGTCTGTTCCTCTATGATAGTTATTCCACGAGTGACGTTTTGACTAACACTTATCAATTCATTCGTGTGCCTTAATGAAGATGCTTTTACGTGTTCTAATGACGTTGCCATGCCAGAATTATTAGTCACTTGTATCATCAATACATCTAATATTTCGCCCTGGCGTTTATTTTCGGTACGCTGGTTATCTAGCATACCTTGCATAATAGCCGCGTTTTGCTTGCTTTCATCAGAGTGTTGTTGTGATAATGACTTTGTGTTGTCTTGTTGGCGATACAATAGCAAACAAACAATTAATAGAACAGTTGCTATCATCCCTTGATTTTCTATAAGCCATTTTAGTGATTCAGCCAACCATTCCATATTCCCACCATTAGCGCCATGCGCCCCTGTTATTGTGTTTCGCTTTTGTCTTCTGACCAGTCATCAACAGCAACTATTGCCAATTGCGGCAACATCTGCATTAACTTTCCGTGCTGGCTGGTATGGATAATAGCGTCAATTTGATAGCCATATTTAGCGACTAGTTTATTGTATTCGTCTACAAATAATTGTTGCCTTTGTTCAGGTGTCATTCTACTATACTCGCATCTGCAAACCACGCCAGATCATTACGCTTTGTGTCGTCGTCTTCTAGTTTGTTACTTTCATCAGTAGCCATTTTCTTGAGCGCCTTGTACGCTTCTTTGAGCGATATGCTTTTCATAATATCATCGCCATCTGTATAGCTCCCATTATGGAATTCAATCGCCAAATCGACTTGAAAACTGTCAATATGATTGTTGCCAGCAATATACGCTGCTTCATCAATATACAATGCGATAGTACAAACTGCGTCAATTCTATCATAATTACAATTCAATTGCACAATGCGCCAGTAATTACCATCAATACCGTATAATGTTGTTTTAGTTTTCTGTAATGCCATAGTCGTTTACTCCTGTTGATAGTATATCACATTTTAATCAGCATCAGCCAATAACCCAAGACTGACAAGTGCGTCTTCCAACGCCTTAATCCGTGCCGCGTTATTGACTACCACTGACAGCACAGTATTTCCTTCGTCTTTTGTTGCAAAGCCAAAGTTAGCCCCGGCGCTGCTATCAATCAAATCCTGTATAGCATAATCAGGTGTCCCCGGCGCAGTGTGTGTTAATGCTGTTAATTCATCTAATATTTCAGAAGGCTGCACAATCGGCGTGGCATTAAAGAAACCTAATTTCTGATTTGTTGCTGTGCCTATTTTTGTCCCGGTGGTAGTATCAGTTACGATGTTATTCGCAACGAACTCCAAGTTCCCACTCGGTTGCACTTTCAACATTGGAGTTCCACTGCTATTCTTCCACTCAGTGAGGTTTGATGTTTGTCCGGCAATCGCTTGCACATTCAATGGCACACCCGCAGCGTTTTGTGAATAGATTGTTATTCCAGCGCCAGCACCGGAAAACAGTCCGTAAATAAGCGGTGTGGTAGTGCTAGTATTGGCAATATAAAGCGTGTTTGAGCCTGTTTCGTTATAGCCAGCCTGATAGCCAAGCGCCACGTTGCCAATACCTGTTATGTTAAGCCTAAGCGCCTGATAGCCAAGCGCCACGTTGCCAATACCTGTTGTGTTAAGCCTAAGCGCCAAATAGCCAAGAGCCACGTTGTAATTACCTGTTGTGTTAGCGGATAGCGCCTGATAGCCATTTGCCACGTTGTAATTACCCGTTGTGTTAGCGTATAGCGCCTGATAGCCATTTGCCACGTTGCCATTACCCGTTGTGTTAAACCTAAGCGCCAAATAGCCATTTGCCACGTTGCCATTACCCGTTGTGTTAGCGGATAGCGCCTGATAGCCATTTGCCACGTTGCCAATACCCGTTGTGTTATAAGCACCTGAATCAATGCCAACAAATGTATTGGCTAAAGCAGAATTAGCCCTCATCTCTACTCTGGCAGTTCCACCACTGCTTTTTAGCACGAATAACGGACTAGATATAGCAGTTATTGATTTAATAGAAATTATGATAGTACCATCGAAATCTGAGGTGGGCGTTATTATTAAACTATCTGTATTTGATGTTGTTGGCCCCCATGCTCCGGTTGCGGAAATAGCGCCTGATGTCTCCCCACCAAAATAGATGGTAAATGTCCCGGCAGTACGTCCGGTCACGGTGTATGCAATCTGATATTTAGTTGCACTTACTGCCGCTTTAGATTGTAGTAGCGTCGTAGTGTTTCCCGGCGTATGTGTCCACCCGGATGCGAAATCGCCAGTCCAGTCGACAGAAGTCCAACCTGTGCTTAATAGGAATTCGGCGCTATACGTAGGCAAATCACTCGATGCGCTACCAATAATGTCAAGTGGCCCGGTCATGGTATCGCCAGCTTTTTCAACCCATATGTCGCCAGTTCCGCCAGCCACTAATCCGAGATTAGTCCGTGCTGTTGCCGCGTCGCTCGCACCCGTGCCGCCGTCGGCAAGTGGAACATCCGTACCATCTGCTCTATATATGTATTTTGTGCCAATAGTCACGGCTGTAGGAATATCAGTTCCCCACGCCGGGTTAGTACCAGCCCCGCCACCTATTAAAAGTTGCGTTGTTAGTCCAACTGCTAATGCTTCGATTGCTGCCGCACCCGCACCCACTAATAGCCCGCCATCCGTGAAGGTTGAAGCTCCTGTTCCACCGTCAGCAACCGCTAAATCGGTTATACCTGTGATTGTGCCACTGTCGATATTGACATTGGTTAGAGACTGGCTATTCATATCCCACGCGCCGCCTAAGGCCCGCGTGCCGTCTGTCAATAAATAATTAGACTCCGGGAAAGTAGTCGCAACACCGCCGCTATCGAAACCCGCAAACTCCTCAACTGTTGTTATGATGCTATGATTTGCTATATTCCAATTTAATGATGATAAGTTGGGATGTGCTGATGCCGCTTGTCCTGGCGATTGCCCGGTCTCCCTAAAATCGACATAGCCAGCGCCATCGTTATTTCTAATCCTAGCGAAACTTTCGTTATTATAGCTACTAGATGCCTGATAAATGATTGTTCCAATTGGTCTAAATTCCACAAATGGTAGCCCGGCTGTAGTTATATCATTTATCTCTACTAGTGATGCCGTTTGTGCAGCCGGAAATGTTGCATGTGCAGCTTGCCCTTGCACAGCAATAATCGGGTATCGCACATCATTAGTAGCATAGATATGCGCCAAAACATAATTGTTCCCCCCAACTTCTGTTTGTGTCCATACCCCGCCTGTATACTCATTCCACGCCGGGCGATAGTTACCACCTACGAATGTTTTTGTTGCGCTTCGTGGCGTTCCGACGTTAGTCCATGTTACCGTGCCATCCGCAACAATTGTATTGCCAGGGTATGGCGCTGTTGACCATGTAGGCTCTACCCCGCCAGACGTTCCCGCCGTTGTTACCTGCCAATAGCTATTGTCAGCAAGTATCCTATCACCCAAAGAATAGGCGGTTGCCGCTTGCCATATATCAGTTATCCATTCCCTGCGCCAATATCCGGCTGCACCTGATTTATAAAACACTGGTATCTCTATGGCTGTCGATAATGTTTGTGGAAAACCATTCAATATTGTGATTGTCAAATCTTCATCTAAAATCACACCATTATCACACGAGAATTGGCTTGCGGTGTCGGTAACGGGTGAGGCATCAAGGTCGAAATTTCCTAGTGCTAAACCTTCTTCATACGACGTGCCAGTTATTCTGTGGGCATGGTAATGTGTTGCCCCCGACATTTGACCGCCATGACGTTCATCCGCCAGGTAAGTGGCTACCTGATTATCCTTATCCCACGCTAATATCGAAACAAGAGGGAGCTCACCAAATACAATCAAATCAGTTGCACGTCCACCGCCAATAATCTCATCTAAGTCGCCGTTTTCATCGAAATAAATGTAATGCGTTCCTTCTGTATCTGCAATAATTAATGTTTTATCGCCAGTTGCAACAAAGCGTTTCTGTCTATAATACCAATCAAAACTTGTTTGGGCGGGGGCGAGCTTCAATGTAAATGTGCGGGTGCTTTTATCAAATGAGGTAGCGTCCAATGTGCATTGGTCTAGTCTATAAAATCCAGTGCGCTCGTAATTATCGTAGTTGGCGGTATTGGCAACCCATATCCCATTAGCAGCGTCCCACAATGGCATAGATGATTCAGATTTCGGGAACGTTGCCGATGTGAATATATTGACTGTTTCACGCCAGTCCGCATCACCGTCCGTATTGCCTAAACATCTATATAACAAACCAGTTGCGGTGTCAATCCATACACTCCCAACGTCGTAGCCCAAGTCAACATCATCATTTATGGTTGGTGGTATTATGGCTGTGTAGTTGTTTTTGATAGTGTAAGCTAACCAGGGGCGCATGTCTTCTATTTTATCACTATCTGTTATATAGGTTTGTGCATCATGTAACCGCCACATTGCAATAGGCATTGTACCGCCCGGACGGGCATCTAAGCATTCTTGCTTATCCGTTTCCTGCAACGGTGTAATAGTCGAAATAGGCGTTGACGTACTAACCGTTATTGCATATGTAGTTACATTGAAGAATATAACAGCATAACAATGTAAATTCGCTCCGGGAACATAAGCAGATAAATCAACTAACCCGCCTTCATACCAATAAGCAGTATCATTAAGTGAATAGCGATATGCGTTAATATAGACTTCGTTAGTCTGTGTCCCCTGTGTTCCCGATACCGCACCGCAAAATAGTGGTAACAATCCGTCCGTCTGTGTAAATGCAGACATTCGATTATCGCCAGAATTTAATGTTAATGGATTGCCCTTTGCCTCCACAATGGCATCGTGATCGGCTTTTTCAATTGCAAGTTTGCCCTTTTCATCATAACCAAGTATCACAGGCGAGCCAGCATAGGGCGAATAAGCTCCGAGTACGCCAGATTTCACAACTCTATATGGCACGTCATCACCACGAACACGCGCCCGGACATATCCTTTACGTCCCGGTTCGTCAACTATTGCAGAAGCCAGATTATCGGAGTCCCCCAAGTATGCAAAATACTTCGTTAATCCAAGACGCTTTTTTAACTCTTGGACTAACGACTCTATTTGTGCGTCAGTGGCATCATATGACATTATCTAACCTCTAATCCTAATATAGTCGCTGATGGTATTGATTTGTTCCTAACAGTTACACCACCGTCAGGTGAGTATTTTATTACCCCGGTATCATTCAAATATACCTGCCTCGTATTAGTTGATTTAACCCTGATATAGGTTGCGTCACTAGATAATACTATTGCTGATTTCGTCCATGTGTCTCCACTATTATTAGTATATGCCAGGTTGGTATCAGTGTCGAATGTGAAGATACCCCACATATGTCTATCAGATACCCGTGACATACAAAGCGCATTCCTACCAACAATATAACCATCATATGTGCCATCATTAGGCGTTATATCAGAGGCAACATCGTCTTCTATTATTGCCATTGTCTGCCCACCAAAAGCGGCATCAGTTGCGAATATAATATCACGCTCAGTATTCTTACCATAAGCCCATATTGCCTTTGCAAATGTGCCAGTGCTATCACTATCTGTTTTTGTTGTTACTGTTGTATCATCTAGTATATCTGTGATAATGTCATCAGTACCAAGATAGGCATAATCATCGTCTGCCCCGGTAGCATAACCAGGCTCTCCCGGTGATGTAACATCAATTGCTGCGCCTTTTAGCGAACCGAAGTTATCACCTCCGTCTGTTGATAATCGCAGTGATGGTCTGTTAATAGGGGTGACTGTAAAGTTCATTGTTATATTTGTGATTGTACACCAACTAAGTGACCGTTCCATTGAATTATGGAATAGCACCGTCCCCGTTAATCCTGGAGTTGCTACATTAATCGTTCTGGTTTGCACTAAGTTAGATGTGATATATGTTCCATTACCGTAAGAAACCCCATTAACTGAAACCTCATAAGTCTTTTCACCTGTTGTGAAACCTGTTGAAGAACGCTGTGCCTGGTATCTAACATATATATTATCTAATATTGCTCCCGCTGGGATTGTGTATTGCACATTACAAGAAACACCCTGCCCACCTAAATAGGCAGCTTGGTAGTAATGATCATTTAGCGCGTCATATAAACCCGGCTGATTAACAGACCCTGTATGAGGCGATATTAAACTAGACCCTGATAGCCCTTTATTACCGCTACCGCCTAACAAGGTAACTACTGCATCAGGCGTTCTATCATCAATACCAAATATGTATATTCTGTCAGGTGTTGAAGTTGTGCGAATGGTTGTATAGTCAATATCATCTAACGTGGTAGTGTTTATTTCCCATTCCGGCACACTGCTAAACACGTCCGCAGTACGCCATAACTCGCTATTGCCAGCGCCATCATTTACTAGTACATAAGCTCCCCTTGTGAACGGGTCAAACTTAGCGTCCTTAACTTCCATAGGTGATTCGGCTGTGAATACAATATTATATGGAGGTACGTCTGTTTCGACTAATTGCTGTGTAAGATAAACCTGCTCATTATCCCAACACATTACAACATTGCCTTGTGCTGTTCTAGTCTCTAATAATCCAGTCGTTGGTATTGGGGAAATAACAATTGCGCCATCTGTTGAACCAATGGCTGGAACATTAGCAGATGTCCATCCGGTAGGTAAAAATATATCAGGCAATGGGGGAAACCCTGGATATGCTGGTATCGTTGGCAATATGGGCATAGCAGGCTCAATAGCGCCTGGTTCTAATTGCGAGATTGTTTTAGCGCCACTCCCCCGTGTTTCTTTAGACAGCACAAATGATGATATATCCCATGTGCCATTATCATTATCGAAACTGATTGTAATAGAATTTAGTGTAAATCGGTCTGCTGATGTATATACTATATTCCTATTGTTATCAGTTGTCGCGATTATTATTTTGTACCATTGGAAATTAGTAGGTGACAAGAAATAATAACCATCTAATATTGAAAGTGTAGGTGTGTCTTTTGGGTTAGCATCTGCCAGAGCGTTGGCAACTAATCGCTCCGCTTCATCACTTTGCGCTGTGAATGATGCGTCAGTTGGTAGTAGTATATCAGTTATCGGACTACCAATACCTTGCGCTTCTAATGATGCTATTGCGGGTGCTTCTGCCCTGATTATACGTAACTCATTATTATAGGTTGTATACCCACCACCGAACAACATAATCTGCCCAACAGTTGGGACTTTGTCTATGTCAATTGAAAACGAGAACATATCGCTGGTTGTAAATGTGTGAATTACATCTAAGGCGTTACGATCTCCATCTTCCATAAAAACTGCATTTTGGGCAGCGTATATTTCCCCTTGCCTCGAAATGTTCAATGATGATATTCGTGCTGATAACAGTGTATTAATAGCCGAAAGCAGACTGGTATCTTCTGTACTATCTTCTGCATTTTGGTAGTTATCTGTTTCATCATCAAAGCGCAATGAACATATATTTGTAAACGTGCTGAATTCTGATAATACAAAAACAATAATTCTCCACTGTGTCATTGTCTTTATAAAACCAAAGTCGGTTGGGGTTGCGCTGCGTGATAGTGCAAGTTTAGGACTTCTAATCCTGTTAAGCTGTGCTAGAAATCCCTCACAAGTGAATGATGTATCAGGCAGTGGCCCTGATGTATCATTCACAGAACTTTTAGGTGTTTCTTTGCTTAACCTGCCAACAAAGCAAATATTATCAATTATAGGTGTTTTAGCGCCGTTATAGTTCGGTTCGCTCCAAAGTGTGATTAATGACCTACTTGGATATGTTGCCATCTCTGATGAGAAATAATCAAATGTAAACTCATCACCTACGCCCACACTAGATGTAATATTTAAGGCATTAGCACCTTTTACAATCCATGCATCAGAAGCGTCCGAAGACATAACGAACACAGGCATTGTAAACCAGTTAGAACGCCCGCCATCATCAGTTACCGTTACACGCGGCCAATATACCCCGGCAGTATTATATTGTATGTCTGGCTGTGCATCTGTTGAAACCGTGCCATTTACGAACGAACCACCGTCGGCATCCCAAGACCATGATGCTATTGCCGCGCCCGAAGTGGTAGCTAGCCCTACCGCCGGGAACGTGAAAGTAGCCAAACCAGATGAAAGTTTTTTAGCGTAAGCACTTTGTAATCCTGTAACAAGTGGGAGTAATTGTCGAAACGTTATATCCCAGTCAACAGTCTGAGTTCTTTCGATATAACGACCCAGCTTTTCGCGTCCGGCCACATCCTTGACAACTGTTATGTAATAGTTTTCTTGGATGTTACTACTGGTTTCGTTTATATTTAATACTGTTCCTGTGGAGTTGTTGCCGCGAATACGCCCAACAAATTCAGCATTCCTAATATCTGATGTAGAGCCTATATAGACTGTGAACCCATCGAATACATCAGCAATGTTACCAACTGAATTATCATATGTAACTGTGGCAAATGTACTGCTAAACACAGATTGATTAACTAATGCTGTGAACACAACATTAACAGGATTAATTAGGATATAAGATGTTGCGCTAAAATAGCCAGCACGAATACTTGTTACCTGTCCCCCGCTTAATGGTGATGGAAAAGGCATCTATATCGCCCCCAAAGAAACAAATGGTACTTTAACTGGTGTTCCTATTCTTCCAAGTTTTGGTAATGTCTCAGCAGGTGATGGTAAGTACATAATTGCATTGTAATTAGCGGGTGCTGAATAATCCCGTGTCTTAGTTCTTATTGTTATTTCACCTGTGTAACCACTTCCGCAATAGGTGTCTGACAAATATAGCCATTGGTTTTTAGTCAAGAATGTAAACTCAAATGCCGTATTCGGTTTACCGCTTATGTATCGTGTTTGATCTAAGCATATCTTAAATGTCCCCGGTGAAAAATTGTACCATGCCATAGGAGCAACAAATGGACGGGTGTCTCCAGGCGCTATAATGCTATTGACGCTAACAAGTTCGTCTGCATTATTGAACCCTGCCGCTATTTTTAATTCTGGGTCGAATATATATGTCATGCTGTTAGTCTCCTTAAGATACCTACAACACCAGAGGCAATAGCCAAACCTGATTGACTAGCGTTAGCATTAACATTCACAGTATTGTTAGCAGTCCTATTATTGTTTGTAGTATTTCCACCTGCAAATGATGTGAATGATGAAATTTGCGAGAATAAACCGCCTATTGTTTGCGCTACTCTACTCATCATTTGTATCTCAGCATCGCTTATTTGCCTTCTAATAGTTAGCGCCTGGATACCTGCCTGCTGTATATCCATTAGCTCTTGACGGTGTTTTGCGCGTGCCTGCATGATAGCCTGTGCGTTGGCTATCTGTTGCTCATTACGTTGCTGTTGGAAGGCTACGCGCGCGTCATAAACGTCCTGCCTAAACTTCTGCAATCTATCCCGGCGTTCTTGTATGAAAGAGCGTTGTCTATCTTCAGCTTCCTGTTTTTGCTGTTCAATCCTATCATCTTCGCTTCTGGAAAAGTTGCGTTGCTCATCCTCAATAGCAATCCGCGCCGCACGTCTGGAATTAGCTACGGCTTGGAAATCGCGTTTTTGCCTTAACCCTAATTCGTCTTGGTCTGCTTTCCTACGAATATCGTCCAGCTTATAATAATGGTTGCGTTTTTCTTTTACTTCTTCGCGCTGTGCCTCAATTTGTGCCTCTAATACCTTTTGGCGTTGTTTCATTTCACCTTCGGCAAGGTCGCGCCCAAGTGTTTGGTTAAGACTGCCTAACTTCTGTTCTAATTGTGATAGTGCCTTTTCCGCTTCTTCAGCAGCTTTTTGGCTTATAGTAATCAACTCATCAGCGTGTGATTTTTCTAATGCTGCTTGTTTTTCAAGTGTGTCTTTAATAATCTCGAAACGTTTACGCGCTGCGTCTGTTTCTTCCTTTGCAAGTTCTATTGCTTTTTGTTGTTTCTCAGCTTGTGCTTCGATTGCTGCCGCTTCTGCTTCACGAACGGCTGCTAATGGGCGTGATGTCGTTTCAAGGAATCTTGTTTCCCATGCTAATTCTTGTAACGCTGCGTTATACGAATCTATTTGTGCGATAATCTCATCTGTTGATTGCCCCGATTCTTGTAAGCGTCTAAGGGCAAGAGATATTGCGAGTGTCTCATCCGCTATTGCTTTATTACGTGCGTCCTGTTGTTCGGTGGACATTTCTAATAATCCACGTTCCATCAATATCCGTTGTCGCCCATTTTCCGCAAAGGCAATTGCTGCTAAACCTGCTTGTGTTCTTTCATTTGCTAAGCGTTGCTCGGCTTGTATAGCGGTCTCTATTGCAAATTCACTTGCTGCTAAACCACCAACTAATCCCGCTGTGGAAGTTGATAATGTAAGTATCTCATCATTTAACGCTTGTATTTCTTTCCCATATGTTTCGGCAGCATCAGAACCCGATATATCTGCTATACCTCTGGCTAATGCCATGAATAAATTATTTTCATTTTGTCTTTGCTGTGCGTTTCTAGCATCCTCTAATGCTTTTAATTCCATTAGACTATCACGTCTTGCGGCAGCTATTGCCATCTGTGTATTATTAGCGTCAATAGCGGCTTGCACATCTTCTTCTGTGCCTGTTATGCGCAATGTTTGGAACTGCTCTTCGGCAGCAATAATTCCCCTTGCTGCTTCTGCTTGTTTATTCATCTCGCTAACAAGACCGGATACGGCAATGGCAGTTAATCCAGCAACAGCCCCTAACCCAAACCCAACCGGGCCAAGAGATTTGGCTGCTACATTTATGGCTGCTGGTAGCCCCGCCACGCTTGCCTTAAGTTTCGGTAACGCTTCAACAACTGCTGGGAACTCGGAAACCGTAGAGATACCACGCTGTATCCCAGTACCACCGACAGTACCGATAGCATTGGCAACAACTTGCGATTGACTTTCAAAATCGCCAGCTAATGATACAGCCTTTGAGGTTCTACTGAACTCTTCGTCAAGGTCACGAACATCTTCTGTACCTTGTTTTATACTTTTATTTAATCGTTCTACTTTGTCGATTACATCTTGCAATTCTCTTGGAACAGTAGCGCCTACATCATGAAAACCACTTTCAATATCAAGCAGTTCACTTGTTAGCTTTTTAGCATTCTTAGTAATACGTCGTAATTCAGAAGCGCCAACAGCACCGCCAACCTTATAAGCATTCTCAACCTGTTTCATAGATTGCTTAATTGCGTTATTGGCTGCTACTACTTTTGCTTGTGTACCCTGTTCTACAAGGTATTGTAATAGCACCTTATTAGTAGTTGTTTTGTTGGTCGCCATTACCGTCTTCCCTTTTGTATTGCTGTTTTATATGATTGTATAATCGCTTATACAACATCATATCATCAATTAAAAATGCGTCCTGATCGAAGTACCCACCTACGTCCGGCCATTGGTTAAAAAGCTCTAATGCGCTTACTGCATTTCTAACCATACTCATTGCCCCCGAATAATGAAAACCATATTCAATTGGCATTTCGGGTTCAGCAAGTGAATTTATTATGTCTCCCCTAATCATCTTATCGACTTCTAACTGAAAGTCGATTCTAGCGTCTAGCCTTTTTTTTCGACTGTTTCCGGCAACGCTCCGGCAGTTAAGTCAGGGTCGTGCGGACTATCAAGCTTATTCACCGCTTCTATGATCTTTTCGACCAGTGGCACAAGCGTACTATCACAATACTTATTGAATTTAGATGCAATTTCTTCTACAGTATCAGTATGTGATAGGAACTCGAAATCTATAGAACCCTTTGCAACTTCTACACGTGGCGATATAGCCCCAAAGTCTGCCAATATTGCGAGTATGTCCCCAGCTTCATATCCAAGTTCTTCCGCTATTTCAGAATAGTTAGTATAGATGCGTTGGTGAATTATTGACCTGTGCATTCTAGTCCTAATCGTTTCGGGGGCTACCCGAATGGTAGCCCCACTATCAACTATTTCTATCATTATAGGTTGTTTACCTCGACTGGTATCCATACAGTTACAATTGCATTATTGGCTGGCGCATTACCACCTGTGAATGTAATCCTGTTCGGGCCTGCTGATATGGCATAGTTAATGCTGGGAACGATAACAGGTGCGGCCGTACCGACTCTTGTGGTAACAATGGTCGTGTCTGTTATCACAGGGGTATTCGATAGATTGAATGTCAAATTAACGCCGTTGCCCTTAAAAAAATTAGCAACGTATTGATAATTTGCTTCAACAGGGACTAATGCTGATGCGTCAGTCCCTTGCCCGGATTGTGTGAAGGTTGCACCCCAGGGAAGAATATTTCCCTTGCTCATGCTTATAGAATAACGATATGGGCCATGAGCGCGTTGTGTCCAGTCAGCACTACCCTTTGGTGATAATGTCACAGAAGGTAGGAATAACAATTCGCGCTTCTGAACACCTCTATCACCTGGAGACCATGTTTTAGCTCTACGCCCGAACAATATAGCAAGGTCTGCTAATTGCTTGGTATTTGGCGCGAGTACGCCAGTCTTGATATTACCAGTAGTTTCTACCGATGTCCCTTGCACCATAGCCTCTAAATACAGGTTACGTGCTGCTAATTCCAATATTCCACTTGGCAATGTTGGCTCTCCAAAGTCAAATTGCACAGTTGGTTCATCATCACCTAGTACATCTAAAATGTCACTGTCAGGCAATCCGGCTGGCACTGTCATAGCACCTTCTACTCTTAGCCCGGACGTTCCTGTGCTTGACCCGGCTGTTGGTTCGGTTGTGTCCGAGCCAACCATAACACCCGATGTATTCTTTGCGAATACATACACAGTATTAAAGCCTGCCCCGATAAATCCATCTTTAGTTGTAGCCATTACTTTGTTCCTTCCTTAGCTTGATTCTCTGGTTTGCATTATGGGAACAATCAGATTTAATTCTTCCCCAATTTGTGTAGAGCCAACACCACCTAAACCGAAAGCGATAATTCCGCTTGTACTTCCGATCTCGATTCCGTCTGGATGTATCCATGTTGGCTCAGTGTGGTTAGCTCCATTATCTGTTGTTAGCATCTCATGTTTAATGAAGTAATCGACTAGTAACGGGATAATCTCATCAACTAATGTTTCATTGTTCCCCGCGTAATTACTTGTATAGTGTCCGATTACAACCCTAATAAAAACATCATAAGTTCTTATGGACATATCTTCGCTAACCTGCTCCGGCAATGATGGCCCGGTTCTATGCACGATATATGGAAAATGATCTTGTTCATAGAATATATGTGGAATAGCATCAATACCTGTGCGCCCTGGCAATACACTTGCAATATAAGTATCAAGTGCTTCTGCCTCCATTGCGATTAATCTGCTTAGTAAATCCGTTCTGTATGATGCCATTGTTACATCCTATAACTATCTACTGTGTTCAAAAGTTCTTGCACTAAGTCTTGAGGATATTGTACTATCCCAACCTGTGTTAACATCTGTACACTGTGCGAACCTCTACGCGAATATAATGTGTCTGCTTGTCTAGCGACCACTCTTTGAATATCATCAGGTATTTGCAGAATTGATACAGGTGCGGCAATTAGATGGGTAGCTGCTGTTGAACCATTAACGCCGCGCGTAACTGTTAATGTGTCTGTCGATACACTTGTAACTTCCATATATTCAGTATCTATTTTTAACATATGACCTGGGCTGAATAACACACCCTGCCCGGCGGTAACTGTGAATGTTACGGCGGTTGTAGTAACAATCGCAGCTGCTAATAAACTAGTGGCAGTAAAAGCATTACTCCAATCACCATGCCAACCCCATTGTCCCGTTACCGTTAGCGGATTAGGATATACACGTCTTATAACCGGGCTGCATTCTAGCCCATACCATGTATCACTATCTGTTGTTATTTGTAGTTTATCATATGGCGGGTATCCAGACACATAACCGCTCACCTTGCTTGTCACATCCTCAGTGCCAGCTAATACAGTTGTTAATTCTAGCAAATACATATTCATGTCCAGTGTGTTGTTTGGTGTATTAACTAAGAATGATCTAATCTGTACAACCCTACTTTCGATATACGGCGCGAAGAATGGGCGCTGTGATAACTTCTTATTAGGTTGCAACAAAGCATCAATACGCATAGACACAGCCGCAATGTATCCGAATATCTGTGTATCATCTAGCGTTTTAGAAGTCTTACTTACATCTTGCTCAGCTTTAGCAAATGCTAACGTGCAATATCTAGTCATCGCTCACCAACCTTATTTGTGATGTCATTCCACACCTTTATGGCATTATCTAGGAATTGCACTTCGGCTTTTTGTAATTCCAGATCAACACGCGGCCATCCTGTTTTAGCATGGCTTGGAACTTGCTTTTCCATGACAACATAATCCAACCCGCTACTTGGAATTTCTGCTGATATAGTTCCATTAGGTCTATCGAATTCTATCAGCACATCAAAACCTTGACGTTTATAGCGCCCTCCTGATGTTGGTATTGTTACGCCCGGAATGCGCCCTGCAATTGCAGCAAACCACCAGTTACGCGCCCTTGCCTGCGCTGCGTTGTCATACGACCATATAAAAGGATGCGCTGGTTGCCTGGCTGGGACTCTATTTACACGCCGTCTCAAATTGCGAACAGGGTTACGTGTCTTAACCTTAAACTCCGCTTGGAATTGCTTAGGCAGTCTGCCAATGTCCTCAGCGATATGATCGTATAGTTTATCATCCCATATCATCACTTTACGGGACATAGTTAGCTCCTGTCCAACTTGCCAATAGATGAGCAGCGCCTACTATTCCGAATACACTAACAATATCAGTTTGCCCAACATATGCGAAAGCATAGAACACAGCGCCGATCCATAACGACAAGCAATAGATACACTGCATAACGCCTAAGTGTTTGCGAATGATTTCGAATACTCCACGCGGCCCGGGCAGGTTTACAAGACAGTAAGACAAATACCACGTTGCACAAATTATCATTATGTAATCTATATTGTTCATGTTATACCTTCGCTGCTATTGCACAAACTAACGATACCAGAACACACCACATAGCATAAAACTGATTAATCATCCCCCATCCGACTCTATCATGACCATTATCAACTATCGACTGCCAGACAAATACAACGCTCAATACAACAAGCATAAAGGCTAACAGCGATAACACCACCTGCGCTGTGCTTTTTTTGCGTTTTAGCAGGATGTTTTCAATCGCTTCTAATCGCTTTAATGCGCGTGACTTATGGTGCTGTTTAGTGGTCATTTCGTCGCAAACCTTTTTGCTAATTTAGGAACTATGTCTGTCAATACATATTCTACACGAGCATCGGCACTATGATGTTTCTGTGCATGTTTCTGAGCGTGTACAACCATTTGCCGCCTACGTTTATTTTGTTCTGGTTTAAGCCAGTGTTCTATAAGGCTTTCAAGATGTTCAATATCATCCCATTGCTTATAATGTGTACCCTCTTTTGACTTGGTATAATATCCGAACTTGGGTGTTCTCTGATGTAAACATAAAGCACCACCAGAAGCAATGATCTCAAAGTAGCGGTTACTTGTATAACCAGCCGCTTCGACCCCATTTATGCTAAACTCGTTTGTGCTGATTGCCAGTTTAGCGTTTTTATATATCGCACGTCCGGCTGCATAATCGTAATGATTAACACCCGTTGCCGTTACTGAGTTACACCTACCAAATAACCCCACCTTATACTTGGCCCTTAACTTGTCTAATAATTGCCATAGCTCAACACGCGCCTCACTATAAACATTACCAAGAAATACAATATCGTATTGTTCAACTTTAGGAAACATCTTTTCCTCTGGTTCTTCATACGTATTCAAATATGGATAAGTTGACGTATATTGTCGCATCTCTTTTAGCATATCCATATTCACTAGTAATAAAGCATCGAACTGTTTCCACAACTCAACATTAGGGCGATATACTTTGTCAGGCCAATAATCACCGACCCAGTTAATCCACACCGTTTCCGGTGACGATAATCTTGCCTTAGCAACCATCCCAGGTGTTACTATTTTCTGGTTATGTATCTGGCTAAATACCAAGTGCGGCTTAAATACATCCATTGCGTTTTGCAGGTATTCACCGGGGTTCTTTTCATTGTAATAATCAAACTCCCAAACTGTTGCTACTTTCCCCCATGCCGTCACTAAGGCGCGTTTTTCGCGTCTACTTCTCTTATTAAGCCAATGCGCTATAAACAGCACACGTAGGCTCTCAGTGTCTTCCTGGGGTATCCGTGGGGTGTTGCGCTTTACTGGACAATTTGGAAAGTGTGAAAAGTAACGGTTAGCATCTTCCTTATGTTTTGCTTGGTTAATTTTTCGTGGTGCATCCATTAAATACGCCTCATTATTTACAACACCTTTTACTACGTCAACAGTATAACCATATTCGATAATCCTAGCACCTAGCCAGTTATCACCAGCATATGTGAATGCGCCTTTCATACCAGTGTTAGCTCCCCACCAATCACATTCATCACCTAACCATTTGCGGATTAACGCAATTTGCGGATATGGATATTGATATCGATTTCCATCTTCGCTACGAACATTATGAGTATCAGCTTTGTATTCGTTGCGGTTTTTGTTATGTGCGAATGTCACAGCGCCACAATTAGGGGTACTGTCAAGGTGTTGATATGCTCTCATGATCGAATTAGGCGGGAACGATATATCATCAGTAGCAAATAACACATATGGTGCTTTCGCCAGACCTGCGCCATACGTAAACGCATAAATAGCACCCATCGGTTTACCAAGTTGCACTAATCTTAAGTCGGTTTGTGAATTAACCCATTCGGCTGTTCCATCAGTTGAACCATTGTCAACGATAATATGTTCATAACGTATTGGCTCAGGAATAGTTTCGCGTATAGACCTAACCAACTTCTGTAATGTAGTAGCCCGGTTATATGTCCCTGTTATTATGCTGATGTGTGGCGCAAGTTCTGTCATTTATACCTCACTCTTTTTTGATTTGCGACGTTTGCGCTTTGGCTTCGGTGCTTTTGGCTCAATAATAGTTTCTGGCTTGTCTTCCACAGCCACAACATCTTCAATGGTGGCAACTTCCAATTTCGTACTACTGTCTTTTATCGTCTTCTTCCAGATTGCCAACCCGCAACTGTCGCCGTCCACCAGGTATATTTCCGGTTCAATGCCTGCCTGCTTAATGCCTGCCACAACTGCACCCCTAAATTTGGGATGCACAGCGTCATGTGAGATAATTACACCGCCAAAGACAAGTAAATCAATAGCCAGATCATAAATATTCTTTGTCATCGTATCGGTGTGTTCGGTATCCTTGAATACCAATTCATATCTATTTTTGTCATTTTTCAGGTAATCAATAGCGTCAGATGTTACGAGCTTTACCCCCTTGTTCTTGGGAATAAATTTTCCAACTGGTTGATTACTACCTTGTATTGTCTTCTCATTATCAATAGAAATAACACGACCAGTGGGTGTGGGTGCAGCCATATTACCATCGGCAATTTGTAATGCCATAGCACCCCACCTTGTGCCAATATCTAACGACAGTATAGGGTTTAATGCACGAGTAACAGCATAAAGAATGCGCTTTTCGCTTTCACTACCCGTTCCCGACGGCCAATTGTTCCCGTCCGGGCGCGTTGCCGCGTGAGGTGCTTCTTTTGCGTACTGATTTAGCTTTTCTGGTGATAGGTTTAACTGCTTTGCTATTGCTGTCAATACTTGGTTTAATGTTCCTTTGTGCATTGTATATCCTTTGTGCTATTGAATTCAATTTCGCATGATTTGGATTGATGTCAGTTGCGACAACGGGCAACGGCGCTTCTGCTGGTATTTCTAGCACCCCGGCCGCTTGCAGCATATCAGCAAACGTGAGGGGTTTAGTCACCCGTTGTCTAACCACTTTTTTTGGTTCTATCACTGTCGTTGGTTCTGGCAACACATAATATAAATCTGGTCGAATAACAACGTCTTTTCTATCCATCCATACCTTTCGCGTCTTTGCTGCTCTACCATATCGGCGTCCGGTTATCTGCCCAACTACATTACGATTGCCTTCCCATAATGGCATAACCAAAATATCACCCGGTAATCGCTTACCAATTGGCACTAGATTATTGGTATTCACTTTCCCACCACAACATCCCACTCTATACCTCCGACTAAACTCAGCTCTGATCTTTGAGAATAACCCGTTAGACCGTGCTGTACTTGACCGCTTGCCATCGTTTGTGTAATGTACTAATGGCTTTTGCACCTTAGTTCCACAATAGGCGTATTCATCGAATTTAAGAAATAATTCAGTATCTTCCATAGCCTGTAAGTCTTCATTGAAACCACCTGCTAATGTTATCATACTGGTATGGATTAAACAGGTTACTAAATGCCATGCCGTGTCCCAGAATGCGCCGTCTGGTGTTTCTTTTTCTTCCGTTCCCTGATACCAATTAGTGTATACATACCTATCAGGTGTTGACGCTTTCAAACATTCATACACGAAATCAGGCTCAAGATAATCATCAGCATCTAAGAACACAACGAATTTAGTTTTAACTTGCTTTAATAACAGGTTACGAATATAGCCCGGCCCGCGTTGTTCGGTGTCTACCATATGCAGGTGTCTGCATGGTATTGTCTGCTTATGAACACTATCAGCACATCTAACAAATACGCCCTCGTGCCAGGGTGCTATTGGTGTAATAATTGTTACTTGCATCGTTAATCCTTTATTGTATCTTGGCTGCTATTAATACCGAATTCCTTATCCATCTTTTCGCGCCACGTCTCTGCTTTGCCTTTACTCAATTGGCTTAATAAAGACAATCTTGATGTTAGGACATTATGTAACCTATCCTCAATATTTGACGGTTTATGATAATAAGAAATCTCCGTAACCCAAGAGTGACAATCCCATCCAGTGTAATCACAACCGGCTTCTAACCATATGATTGATGCTGAATTATGATGTGGTAATGCCTCTGCTTTTCTTCGCAATACCCATATCCAATTTTCCTCATCATTAACGCCTTCATACACAGCAAGTATTTCTTCCACGTCTTGAATAGTAAATGCTTGAGGATTATTTTCCAAACATTGCTCTAAATCATAGTCATCTATCATGCTCGTCTCCTTTTCAAAATAGGGGCAGGTTTACCCCACCCCTATTATACCATACTTACTATTGGTTACGCACTGTATTGAGTAGTGCCACCGTCATAGAAGAATGTACCACCTGGGTCGAATGAACGATAGCCAGTGTAGCTGTCGAAGGTTACGTTATCAATACGAGCTGCAAGGAATGGAGCATCCAAGCGTAACCGGAACATACCAGTCAATAACAACTCATCACAGAAACCGTCGCTACGTGCGGCGGTTAAGTACATACCGTTGTTATGGCTTGTACGGTTTTGCTGTGCGATGTTTTCCCACTCAGTAATGTACTGGTTATTCATGGGGAAGTAGTCATGCCATAACAAATCACCACCAGACCATCCCATAGGAACGATGCGAATATCAGCAGTTAAGCCATTACCGCTTTCGTCAGGAATAGCTACATCAATACCACTTGTGAACAGTACCGGGACTCTATCACCGTCTAATGGCAATACTTGCCCATTATAGAATTCGTTGTAACGTGCTTCGATTTCGGCTTGTGTACGCCCACCAGGTTCACTGGCAGAAAAATCACTACAACGTGTATTTGCGAATGTACAAGCTGCAAGTGCTGTTAATGCACGGAATAGGCGTTTGTCCATTACCAGTGCCCATGTTGTACCGTCCATACCAACATCAATGGCAAGCTGCTTACGGCTAAAATACACATCTTCCAACAGACGAATAATATTCAATCCGTTGTATGTGCCACCGATTACAGTATTCCAATTGATTATGTGACTATCGGCTGCGGGGCAGGCGATACCGCTTGCCAGGTCGGTGTGTCCTGTTTTAATCAGCAAGTCCAAACCATCGAACTCATCAATAACGCCCAACGTGGGAGAAGCGCCACCTGTAACAGTGGCGTTGCCAGATATTTCCAGATTAGCAATTACACGCTCTAACATTACACCGAGCGTCAATAGTGCCTGGGCTGATGTTGACATGAAGTTAAGCCCAGGGCGGCGCAGCAGGTCGGGGACTAACGGGCTACCGGATTCGGCGAAATTCATTATGCGCCGTTCCATATCAGCACGATCATTCACACGACCAATTTCGGTTATGTCAACTTTCTTAGTCTTCATGAACAGCTTACCATAAGTTGACAAACGTGTACACTTTTTCAGATCGCCGGGATAGGGCGGGTCGGCGCAAGTATTGGCGGCATTAGTTCCGGCACTGGCAAGTTGCCCAGTCAGGATACTAATCTTTTCGTTAATGATATTGCTTGCACGCCAGGGAATAGCTTGCAAGATAGTACGCGGGCGAATAATGGTGCTGAGCATATCCGGGCGAATGCCTGGCTCACTGAACATCCCATTCGGGCCATGTGCATAGTTGAATGAACTAGCACCCGCAGCAGGGTCGTGTTTTTGCTGAATTCCAAGCGCCTTACTCATTGCCTGAATTTCATCAATCGTATAGGTTTTATCGTTACTCATTACTTGCCTCCGGTAAACATATCAGCGAAAGCGGGCGGTGCTTCAAACGTGCGCTGCGCCAACGATTTGGCTATTTCGCTGTCAGGGTCAATTTCAGTTTCTGGTGCTTGGCTTGCACGGCGCGGTTTATCATTTACGCTTTTCTCTACCTTAGCCAAACGCTCACTCATGTCATTGAATGATTTTGTTTCAGCATTCATTCTATCGAATGCCTTGTGGGTGATTTCTACAATTTCCGATACATCGGTAATCAGATCATTGTATGCTTTACCCATTTCTGCAACTTGCGCCGTCAAAGCCGCAACCGTTTCATTATCCTTTTCATCTTCCTTGTCTTCTTCGTCTTCACCCATTGCCATTTCCTCTACAACATCAGTTTCGGGTTGTACAGAGGACAACACGTCAACAACGATTTGCATGATGTCAACGACAGCCTGCTCATCTTCCGGGAACTTTTCAGATAATCCCAATTGCAAGCCATCAATAATATCTGGCGACAATTCCATTGCTTTCCGTTCAACACCAGCCTCGTCAAGCTCATCCTGTTTCTTGGATAAACTTTCCTTAAGCCCGGCAACAATTCCAGCAAACTTACTGCGTGGATTTCCATCACTTGCTTTTTCTGACATTATAATACCTCACTTAATGTAAACCAATTAGCCTGATAGCCATCGGCTACAATCGAACTTTCAAACTTATCGAACGGATATATAACACCGTCCTTTGTCTTACCTAATACTCGAAAACCATGAGATGCTCCCCATATACCGGGGTTGTTTTCGATATTATCCCACACTGTTTTTATATCAGTATTGATTTCCTCACCGCCCTTTTCGCCTATATTAATATTGGAGTTGGGACGTTCCTGGGCTATCTCAATTAAAAAGCTTTTATAGCACTCAGCATAAACAATGTCGCCTATGGGGTCGCCTTCATGCCAGAATAGTAGAACATTGTCTTCTGGCTTAGTTGGCATTAATCCATCAGCATATTCTTTTAATCCTTGTTCTTTAAGTATCTCACCTTCGCGGTCACGGTATGCGTTGCTTGTTACCAACAGCATATAACGCAAACCATCCCCACCGGGCAGTATCATTGCTTTATTATTACTTACTTCCATATTCACTCATTTCTCGTTTACCATACCGGGCGGGAATTCGGCTATGGATTAAACGATTATAATATTATTGTATCATACCACTAAAAGCCCTACGTACATACCTTACAGAAGCCAATCTCCCCCTGGCTGGCCCATCATCTGGTACTAACTTACATCCGCAAAAATCACCGTGACAAACAAGTCGTACTGAGTTTGGCAATAATCCCCTATCAGCATACGCCTTCATTGTGTGAACCTGACCATTCAATCGCAGGCATGTAACGCAATGCTCTTTGAGTGGATTAATAACCCAACGCCACAACTTGCGTGGTGCAGCGTCTACCATACCTTTATATAGCATATCAGATAAACTACCATTTGACCATTGAAGCCCCTTATTACTCAGTTCCTTATCAGTGTACTTTCCACTTCCTACATCCATAACGAATGAGCGAACTAATGGTTGCTGCTTAGATAGCCATTGCGATAATGCTGTCTGCCCACTTTCACCCAATTCTGGCTTCTTAATACCGGCACGTTTTAAGCCGTCAAGATATGCAGCTTCACCGTCACGTTTCAATTGTTCTAACAGTGTTATGCTTGCCATTGCTGGGGAGAATGCTCCGCTTTTAATGAACTGTATAACATCAGCAAAAGCACGTTTGAAATTAGATGCTGTTATCCTGTAATCCTTTTCAACACCTACCACCATATTATCATCCGGCGCTTGCTCAGTTGCCTGTGTTGCTGGTAATAACGTCTGCTCGGTTGCCTGTTCTATGGATTGCGGGTCTGTATCTTCCCACCTGATTATGTTCCCATTGTCATCAGTAACAGCATCCTTCAAAGCTGGTATCTGATTTGTGGCAATGATGCGCTGTTCGTCTTTGGTTGTATACGGCTCTAACATCTGAATAGCAGTAGCCCACGCTTGGGCAGTCTGGGCGCGTTCTAAGTCTTCCTCTTCATTGCGATACTTGAATAAGAACTCTACATCATCAGGAAACACATCGTTAATCATGCGCTCAATACCCTTTATTAAACGCCCTAATGCCCGCCCCTTGCTTTTCTCAGCTAATACCTGCGATTGTGTAGCCGTACCAATTCCCTTGCCGGAAAGCTCCCAGAAATCCTGTAAATCAACACCCACGCCAGAAGCCATATACTTAGCATTCATAGCAGCTAACTTATCAGGGTCGAAACCGGAAAACTCCTTTTGAAATTGCACAAAGTCAATTGATACTTCAATGTCAGTATTAGTGCCGAAAAAGAATACAAGCCTACCAAGCATATCCTGGTCATTGTCTTGCCTGTCGTTCATTTTCGACATCTGCTGTATAACCTGTTGTTCTGTTAGGTTTCTGGCAATTGCAAAGCCAGGAGCAGGCATATCATCCAACGAAGCACGCATGTACTGAGCCATAAGTATCTCGCGGAATACCGGAGTGATACAACGTGACAATGCACTATCACCCCATCCCGGCAAATCTTCGTTGCGTTCTGTCATATCCAAGAATTGAACTATGCGGCTGCGGTGCATGATGTGTTGCTTACCATCAGCAGACATATAAATCACAGGATACATCGGGTCACCAGTTGGATAACACCTGCGACTGTCTAATACTGCTATTCCTGTTGCCGCCCCGGTTGGTTCTTTCTGGGGATTGCCCGGTGCAATTATTTCGACAAAAGCACCTGTATCATAGATGCTGTAATTGATAATAAACTGTGATATGAAGTTTTCCCAGTTATCGAAATTAGCAAACCGAATTAAGTCATCCCACTTGCTATTATCTTCTTCCGGTGACTTAATCTCGTATGGTAACGATTGCAGGCGCTTTGTTAATCCTGATATGATACCACGAAACATACTGTTATCTTCGTGGTGATACCAGGCATATTGTGATCGTAATCGTTGGAACGAACCTCTAATACCTAATAATGATTTACGTTCAAATAGGTTACTGCTCCCGAATCCAAGCGAATTGTAATAACCATTACCGCTTACAGCGTCCGGGAACTTTTGTACTGTTTCGTCTAACTGTTGTTTTATTAGCAGGTTTTCGCTAATTTCTGATATGTCTTCCGTCATTACTTTATACTCCAGCAAAGATATTTTACCGCGTCGGCACAATGGTCGTCTAGTTTCAAAGGCGCTCTTTCGCCAGCATCCACACGGGATGATTTCTCATCATATCTATATGATTGTAATTCCATTATCGTATTAGTGCAACGCGGATGTATTTGTAACAACCGCACACCTTGACCATCGCATATTAAACGACGTACAACTTTTATACCCTCACTAACCCTGTGTGTTGCGCCACTGTGCATGATGTTCCTATCCCCTATGCGCCTTCGTAACTCTGCCGCGCTGCTATCCACCATTGCCAATTCTGGCAATTTGTAAGGAAGTTTCAGAACATTATTGATTGTAGTTTCTGGTAATTCGCTTGCCTTAACGTATTCGTAAAATATATTCAATCCGCCCTGTGCCGTCGGTTGTCCTAATAGTATAACACGTGGATGATAATTTGCTTTGCCCGGCCCATCGCCATAAGCATAGCCATCGTCAACACCCCAGCGAACCGCCAAGTCTGGATTATATTCTGCGTCCCGTGACACATTCAATCGTGGGTCAAAGTTGTCGTATACAGCGCCCTGTGCTTGCACCCATTTGCCTAAAACTAATCGCTGGTATTGTAGCCCTGTCATTAATTCCATACTCTCAGTATAGCTTTCCGGGTTCGCCGGATTATCCTTGTAATGGCTAACATAGACATTAGCTAAACCACCTACAATTAAACGCTGGTTTATCCAATGCTGGGGGCCGTCTGGATTAGTGGACAATATTATCTGTGTCCAGCCAGCCGCCTTGCCACGCATACGTGATAGGATAACCTCAAAATCATCATTATCGAATGCCGTTGCTTCCTCAAAGAATACCCAGTCTAAACCAGCGTCAAGTCCGATACCTTTAATGGCTTCGCGCTGTTCTATCCCGAACATACCGCCCCAAAACAATGCACTCCCATTGACGTATGAATAGTAATTCTTGCCCGTGCGAATAACAGAATGTCCTAGCTGCTTGCCTAAGATCATCGCCTCAAAGAATGGCAGTGTCTTGGTTTTAACGTCACCGTCGGCTTTGCGGAGTATTAATCCTGTTGAACCGGGATACTTCATACAAAGCGCGTGCATCTTTTCTAATGCCAACCGTGACTTACCACCACCACCACCGCCAGTAAGCAGAATACGCGGCGACTTGTCACGCCACACTGGTATCTGCCAGGGGTACGGTTTGAATACGGCGGTAACATCGGTTGTGCTTACCATTATTCCTTATCCCAATCATCCGGCGATATAGAAACGTAGCCCTTGCTTATTTCTATCGGAGCGCCGTCTTTACCTGTTAATTCATGACGTTCTATATAACCACGCTTTTTACCTTGTGTCTTTAAGTAAAAAATAATAGCAGTCGGGTTCTCATCATTAATCAGCTTAATTAACTTGCCTTCTGCTAAGTCAGTTGTCGCCTCGCGTGCATCTTTCACAGCTTCGGCAACTGTTGGGTACTTGTTGATAGCATTATAGACAGATGAACGGCTAACACCTAAATGACGCGCCGCAACAGATATGAACCCGCGTGCTTCAATTATTGCCTGTGCATATTCCTTAGCAGATTTACCGTTAGCCATTCTTTTTTATATGTCCAATCTGTACAATATAATCTTCACTCATTCGTCACTCGCTTTCACCTTCGCTGGCGTTAATCTCTTGCAATGCTTTTCGTCTATTATTTTAGGGACTGCTCTATTCCAGTCAGTATAATGATGTAACCTTGGGTTAACATCATGATATGTCAATCGTACAATGATACATGATGGTTGTTGCATAACGGTATAAAATGATTTTATATATGTACCATATTTAAGATACATATCAGTCAATCCGCCAGGTTGCGCTTGTGTTCTTTTCTGCTCAATAGATATATTAAATATTGTTAAAAACAAACCACCACGATTACCTAATGACATATATGTGTTAACATCATCATTCATCCTCCCAATGAATTTGAATGGACGTTTTACGCTACAGAAAAAGGAGTTCATAGCCTTCCTTTTCATTTTCAGTGTTGTTATAAACGGATTACTGCCACCGCCTACGAAGTCGCCACCCTGTGAAAATGCGATAGACAAAGCATCTATTGATTTATAAAACTTAAGCATAAAACAAAATATATCATCTAATTGTGTGCATGGTATATATTTATAAATAAGATTTTCATCCAATCTGCCTCTAAAATTTGTATAGTCATCATCAAGTTGGATAAAATAATCTATTCCTAAATCACGAGCAATATCAAAACAGGCATTACGTGCATACAAAACTGTATTATGTTCACTGAAATTATCACAAGTATCTGTTCTATCTGCAACCGCTTTTTTATCAAAGACAATCACCTTATCGCCAAAGTTCTTTTTATACTCATCTATGGTACTATCTTCATTATCGACAATGATATAAATAGCACCCGTATAACCGCCTTTACGCAATGTCCTGTATGTTATGACATTGTTCGGTCTACCATGCGTTAGAATGAACACAGCGAAGTTATTAGCTATCATATTCAATCCCCGCTAATCCTGCTATACTCTCTGTCAATTGCACGAAACCAAGTTCTATTGCTTTATTGAAATCTATAATCACTAACGCGCTGTTTTCCATTAGGTTCTGTGTTCTCTCATCGGAGTGTGCATAATATTCTGCAATCCTACCAAAATCTAAAACAGTATGCCGTTGCGCTGCTATAATCAAAAATTGCTTTTCATCTTCCGGTAAATCTGATGATTGTATTTCCTCTATTAACTGCCGTGTTCTGCTATTATTGAATAAGCTGCTTATTGATGGCTTATCACCTGTTATTTCATAAGTAGGCGCTTCTATCTTACGTGAGTAAGTATCATCTTCCTTGTTATTATCCCCCGCCAAATCTGCCAACAGCTCATCCAACTCATCACCAGTAAACCCGGTTGCACTTATATCAATCTCATCGCTATTGGCGATTTCCTGCAATAAGTCTGCCAGCGCCACTTCATCCCAACCGCCATCAATTGTCAGCTTGTTACTAGCAGCTAAATACGCCAACGCATGGGCATCGCTTTTACTATTGTATCCAACATTAGTTGGCACATACCAGTCGTTACCATCATCCCTAATACCATTAGGTGCATTCATTTTCTGCTTACGCATCATATATAGAGCTTGTGTTCTGCCATGCCCGGCCAAATACAACCCGGTTCTATCATCAATCGTGCCTAATTCCACATATCCGTGTTCCTGATAAGACTCAATAATTCCACCAACATTGTGACCTTTAGCATTTTTAGGATGCAATCTAGTCATCAATTCGCTTAATGCAAAATATTCTATCTTACGCTCGTCTGTCATCTGTCACCTATTCCACAAAGCCCGCCGCGCCATTGCAACGGGCTTAATTTTGGGTAGAACTTTAGCTATCTAAAATCTTGGTCGCACAATTGCGAACTTACAGACATTATAACACATCATGTCAAAATTGCACAATAACACATCTGTTCGCTAGTCTCTTGCTTTATCAGTTAATATTTGTGCAACCATATACACCACTACTTTCATTTCTTCTTCTGTTATTTCTTGTCTATCACCGATTATTGCTTGCGTGGCATATTCTATGATACTCGCGGCATATTCAGCTATCGCTATCTCTTCGTCTGTATGTGTATTTTTACTTTTCATTTTTAATCCTTTGTGGTATACTATGGTTGTTGAGTTGATAGTTGAAGCAAGCTGCTCCTTTTCCCCGGCTCACAATGTCGGGGAATTTGTTATCTATCAACACTACTATTATACCACGAAGCCACCGCCTACCATACAGCAAAAAGCCCGGCACATGACCGGGCATAAGCAATAAGTAGTTAAAATACCCCTAACTATTTGACACCAATAAACACCGTCATATCGGTGTCTTTGTTCCAGATATTACCGTCTGGCAATATTGCACATTCAAGATTTGCGCCATACAATTCCGCGCCATACAATTCCGCGCCATACAATTCTGAATAACGCAAGTCAGTACCACTTAAATCAGCACCACTCAATTTAGCACCACTCAATTTAGCATCGCTCAAGTCAGCACCACTCAATTTAGCACCACTCAGGTCAGCACAACTCAAATCAGCACAACTCAAGTAAGCTTCACGCAAGCTGGCATAATACAAGACGGCATAACGTAAGTCTGCATAAAACAATCTAGCACCACTCAAATTAGCACCACTCAGATTTACCCTTCCGGGCGAATTGCCGACGATCACACCCAACTGCGCTTGTGTTATTTCGTTTCCATCAATATTCATTCGTTATTCACTCCTATGCTATTCACGGGGTTTGCCTATCAAACCCCGCAACGATTAAAATTTGCCACGCTTTTATTTGCAGAACTCGCAATTACATACGGTTGCAACTGCTACCCTTTCCACATATTTTGATTGTGATTTACGCATCCTGATATGAACTTGACTTGCTGTTTTGTTTGCCATTGTGTTAATTCCCTCATTGCTAATCGATTGATTGAATCGCCGGATTGCCTAAAATATAATCTCTTGCCGTTGCTGCCTGTGATGCTGCCTTTACTAAAATGCTTCTATCATCTTTAATCGCTGTCAGCCATCCCGCAACGTATGCCGCGTGGTTATCAATATCAACATCCAGTCCGCACTCACCACATAACATCACTGAAATAAGTTCTGCAACAAGTTCTTCCTTGCCATATGACTTACTGTAAAATGTATTTTTACCTGTCACCCCTTGCCGTGCTAATCGTGACACATGCCCGGTGCTATGCCCTAACTCATGGAATAACGTTCCATAATATGCTTCCATAGAATTAAAATATTCAGGCATTACAACTATATCCTTTTTAGGAGCATAGTACGCCATTGTTCCCTTACGTTGTATCGGTGGGCAGTCTTTGTAACTTGACACTACATTTTCGGCAGCTTCTAATGGTGTAAACTCTACCGTTTTAATTGATAATGGCGGCAACTCAATCCCGGTTGTCTGTGCTGCAATATTGAATACTGGTCGTGTGCCACATTTTACATATAGCAATTTGCCGCGTTCCTGTCCTGCTTCTGGCTCTGCTCGTTTCTCTGACACATACATAACCATTACTGATTGACTGCCTTTAATCACCTTGCCGCCAGCATCTTTAATTTGCTTAAATCCTGCAAAACGATGATCTGCCCATCCACGTAGCGCCATATCGAATTGTAATGAAAATGAATTATATCCCGAATACCTCTTACCAGTAAAATAATTAATCGGTTGGCTTCCGCAAAACCATTCTGCCTTCCAGGGTACAATACCATTTTCTAACTGTTCAATAATTGCGGCTGTTACTTTTTCGTATACTTCATTTTTCTTCATTGCCTATCATCCCTCATTGCTAATCGATTGATTAAAAGACTAAATATTATTCTAATAAACTATTGTTAATAAGTGGACGGTTCAGTATAGCCCGTCCGGTACGTGGTTGTTATCTATAATCATCATTTATGCAAACGTATAACTATATTTGGATTACCATCCCAATCTATCAAAAACCCTTGTGAACGTGCGATAAATGAAATTATCATTCCGATGTGTTTCGAATGATATTTACCATCATTCGTCTGGCAATAACGAATAATAAGCTCAGTGGGGTCTTTACTGAAGTATTCCATGTCCTGCTCATGATTATAAGCAATACCAATATAGCCACCGTCCCGATCTGCCTCATCGCCTAAATCAGCACTGGCGCAAGTGCTGCAACACAGATGGTCATGTTTTGCTAAAAGCCCTCGCTCATTAAAAGCCGCAAATAAATTTTTAATCTCATCTTCTGTGATTTTTTGTTTCAATTCATTGCTATCCATGTTCATTGCCTCCGCTAAAGTCTCATCAGTACGGGTATACATCCCGCAGACGGTGTTTCCACCGTTTCGACTATTGGATTAACGCGCTTGCTAGTGTCCCTACAAACACGTTGCGATTGTAGCATCTGAATGTTTCGTTGCCATCCGTTACCGCATATTCAAATGTCACGGGGTCTATGCTCATAACCCTGATTGCTAAATCGTCTATATATTCCAGTTCATAGTCTGATTGTAGCATCATACTGCGGGTTGCGATTGTCTGCTCCATGTCTGTGATTGCTGTTGCTATTTCGTTCATTTTCTGGTATCCTTTAGATGTTCGATGAATGCGATAGTTGTAATTGATTCACTCTGCCCAGGTTGCTGCCTGGGCTTTGTGTTTGTTGTTAGCTTTCCTTCCATAACATCAGCTTAAATTTTGCTGCTTCATATTTGCCTAGCAGCTCATCAAATTTTTCGTCGATATTTGGCGGGAAAAAATCAGGGATATTGTTCTGTTCTATGTATGTTTCCAGATTTTCTTTTGTGATAGCTACCTGTGTTTTTAATTCTGCCTCATGTTTTTCTAGCACGTTCATTTTCTGCTCCGTTCGTGTATGTATATGCGTTTGTTTATTTAACTATCTATAGTATACTACACAATCATACAGTTGTCAATATTATAACATTAAAGGATTATGAGAGGATTGAATATACTGCAAGACACCCACTATAAGCCCAAGCTACAAATAAAACCCATACCAAATAATTCAATAACAACATTAACAGTATTTCGGGCCATTTAATACAACCCCATTCATTGACAATTATGTATCCGACAAAAAAAGGTAGTGCGAGTATAGTCACGACTATATCTATCATCATATATTATCCTTAGTTATTATCCGCGCCTCGATTCAATTGCCATCAAAATCATATCAACACAATCATCTGGCAATGTATCTGTGGTAATGATGGGAAATTCCAAAACCAACCATCCTGCTATAGCCGCACGGTTGAACTTTTCACGGTCTTTAATAAAACCACTCCCGCGTGTATGCCCGCCGCGAACCCATATACCACCATGAACTTCAATGCCTATCCTTAAATCTGGGTAAGCATAATCGAAGCGCCAACCACGATCTGGCACGACACGGTATTCCTTGTCATTACGATTTGTTGGCATGGGTACTTGTCTTTGTTCATTACCTTCTGTCATGTTATGAATTCTAATTGCGTGGATAAGTATCTCTTTTTTATCGCTCATAGCACGTCACCTTTTTAATACTTATCGCTAGATTTTTCAGCATGGAATCAAACAGCATTTTTTCTATGTCGTCAGATGTATAATCAGTTATGCCAACATAGATATAAATATGAATAATGTGCATATTTTCTGCCATAATATTATTCATGCTGTTGTTGTCAGTAATTCCAAAATTAGCGATTATTTTGTTGCCAGATGTTTTAGCACCTAGATAATCGACGCGGTAGCCAGCGTCAATTGATAATCCATATTCATTATCAATTGACCGCGTGTTCAACACGCGACAAACGGTGTCTCCAACTTCGTTAATCTGTAACAACCCTATTTGATAGTTCATTGTTTCTCTCTCACTACAATCATCCTCAAAATGGTGCTATACCAATGCGACCATCTCTATGTATAGCACTAGCGCACCACTGGGTAAACGCTTCACGGAATGATAACTCACCACGATCATCAAACATTACTGAACCTGTTTTGTTATCAACACATGAAGTTATCCCATTTTCTACTGCTATATAAAAGCTGTAATTTGTCTGTTCTAAAATAGCTATGGCTATTTCCATATGCCGCAATTGACGCATCATATTATTTGCCATCGGCAAGTTCCTTTTCTTTATTCGTCGCCTGGTTACTAAACAACTTCTGTATTATTCATAACATACCATATTAATTTTCCCGCAAACGAAACAATCTCTTGTTTCCAATTATCTAACCATCTAACGTAGGGGATTATCATTTGGATATTAAGTTCCTCGTCATTGTTATTCGCCCAAACAACCGTTACCATGACAATCAAAAAAACACTATCATCAGAATAATATTCACCAAGAACATATGCTGGATCGGTTTCTGTTTTGCATGACACATAATTAAATGCACTCGGCATAATCTGTGGAAACCATAAATCAATACTCCCTTGTACATCATCCATTATAAGATATATATTACGGCTATTATTTACCATCAGTAATCCTTTCTGGCGCTGGCTGACTTGCGATTATTTTGTTCTGATTAATCTGTTTATAGCAATGCTTCAAACCTTCGATCATTTGCTTTATGGTTGTCTCTTGTTCTTTTAACCGACGCTGCAAATCATCTATGAGTTTCTTCTGTTCATCTAATTGTTTTTGCATATCAATACGTCCTGCAAGCTGTATATCGGCAACCAACCAATCGGCGTTGTCTTCAAACCACGTAATATCCCTACGCATTGCCGCATGATACATCCCTATCGCTTTTTTAATATTCTTTGTTTTCTCTCTTGTTTCTGCCCATTTATCAGTTATGCGTTCTATTTCTATGTCGTCATCATTATTTTTTTTAAGGGCAAACGATACTGTGACAACTGGAGAGTTCACGATATACGCCGGGCCTGTATGCTGGTATTCGCTATTAATAAGCGCGTCAATATCAATATAATCTTCACTGTCTTTAATGGCTGAACCATTGCTATTTGGTGGTTTAAGTTTGTTTTTCATCTGTGACCACCTTCCTGAACCACCCGGCGCTCATCAACCCATTACGAATGACCTCTCTAATATCATTATCTGTATAGCTCTGATTAACATCAAAAAAGACAGTATATAATTGACCATCAATACCAGCTTTGTTCTCTTTATAAAAAGTGGATTGAAAACCAACCATGCCATAGTATTGAGCAACAGCACCAACATAAATTATAGAACCATCATAATCCCATGAGTAGCCTCGCGTCCGTGATATATCACCAACCATCTGAATTCCGACACGATTAATGCGCTCATACAATGCGAACATCTCAACTGTCATACGCTCATTTGAATTTTTGCTCATAACTAATCCTCGGGATTGTTGATATAGTAGAATATATCGACAATCATCATGTCTCCTTGATTTATAAACAGGGCGCGGCTTTTGTGCGGACGATTGTCTAATAACCCAACAGTTTTACCGCGCCCGTCCTTAACTACCTAAAATACCACGTCTTCATCATCGCCGAATGGGATTTCCTGACCTGCCACCGTTACTGGTTGTTCAGGATGTGCTTGTGCATCCACCAACTTTGTTAGTAATGGATAGCATTTCGTTGTGTCATCCTGTGGCACAAACATGAAATATGTACCGAAATATCTATTGTTGTCTTCCGGTTTGTCTCCCTGCTTTGCCTCAAACATTGGCGATAAAATAGAACTTGTAAACTCATCGACTCTTTCAAGCCGATTTTGCTTTATCTTTATGTCATGTGACGGATACTTTGATTCCCCGCCATTATACGACGAATGTACCTCAATGACCGGATTACCGTCACGGTCAAAAATGCGCGACATTTTACATATATCAATAATGACTGTTTTACCAGCATAATTATCTATATATTCCTGTTTCTTTTTGTAGTCATAACCACCTATATATACACTATCACCACTTTGCGAAACTGTCGGCGGCGTGCTTGTATTCACAGGCGCTTGTGCTGTCGCCTGCGGTTTGTCATCACGCGGAAAGTATTCATCTAATACGCTTTGTGGCTTTGGTGCTGGTTGTTGTGCATTACCATTGGACAAAGAAACTAACTTACTATCCAAGACTATAGACATGGTATTGACATGTTCATATACAGCATCAATAAAGTTCTGCGCTGATGTCCCCTCAGTAAACACATTAACTTGTATGAAGCGCATCCCATGTTCTAATAAAACTGGTATGCCAGGTGCTTTTACCCATATCGAAACACGCGCCTCATTATGCGTGCAGGGAAGGTAATCACCACTTTTATCCTCCAACTCATCAGCAGCCACATCACCATTGGCAACGCTGTTCAGCGCACTGATAAAATGGCGCAATGTCTTTTTAATCATACCCTCGGTTGCACCTGCCCGTGTTCCCACATAAAACAGAACGTGATATGGTTTATTATCACAAATCACGGTTGTCTTATAAGTGTCCCCTACCGTTACAATGTTGAATTCTTCACTCATCATTACTATCCCTTCTGCTACCGCCATAACGCGGTATCTTCAGCAATTCATCTAAATCACTACGCAAAATCAATCGTTCTCCAATGCCAACAAACCAATGCGCTGTTAAGTTCCCGCTTCTAATATAATATTCAATTAGCGACTTACTGCGACCTATACTCTTTGCAGCATGTGGAACGTTTATGTAATCTGTTACTAATCCCACGTTTTTATCTTCTTCCATATACTCACCTCATTTCAACTAAACATAACACCATTATACACCGGGCTGTACCATTATACAATAAGTAAAACATTAGAATATTTTTATTCCTCTTCAAACATCAGCGTATCAGCATCTTCGCTGGCGACTAGTGACTGCTCGGTGTCGCGGCGTTTCAGGCGTTCTATACAGAAGCAGCGATAGCATTGCAATAGCCCGGTCTTGGTGTTTCTGCATATCGAACTGTCTCCATAGATCAAATACTCTTCTGCTCCACAAATCTCACATTTAATTCTCATTGTATTCACTTCCTTTATTTGCTATAATTTGACTACAAGCAACCAATTTGGAGTTGCTAAACAATCAAGGCTACGTGTATAAACTGTGATTGTGAAACGACGCGCTATAGAGGCCGCGTCGTTTTAGTTTTATCTTTCCTACGTTTTAATTCTGCCGACAATGAATCAATAATACGCTGCTCATGTTCACGTCTGGCGATTGCTTCATTAAGTGTAATTCTAGCTTTATATTCAACAGCACCTAACTTGTTAATTGTTGCCGTCCTCATTTCAATTTCAAACGCTATGATTTCATTACTCTTGTTTTCTATGTCCATTGTTATTCCTTCCTGGTGCTATGTGATTGCAGCCATTCATTGGTAATTCCCACAATATCAGCTTCTTCTTCAATCCATCCTGCCATAGTAGCTCCAATATGTTGTTCGCTTTTATATAGCACCTTGCTTAGTAGGTGATGGCCATATTCAAGTAACTCTGCTTCGGTGTACATGCGCTCACCGTCGCTGTTTGTCTGGTATGCTTTCGATTTGTTGCCACTCATATTTTTGTCTCCGATATTATAGATAGAATGCTTAAAACCACTTGTATTGCCTGCTATCAATTCATCCAGTGCCTTTTCTGCAAGCTCTTTGTTTTTTCTGTGAACAGCGCCAAATTGCATAACGTCGCGTTTCCATATCTTTAATTCGCCACGCAGGATGCTATCTTTCAATTCGTCGCTATGATCTGCGATAGTATCAATTGCCTGCTTATACTTAGCAGCATTCACAACCGTTTGTTCACTGACATTGTTATTTTCTGCCAGACGTTCCCGTGTATTCTGTGTACAATAATTGTACACAGATTTAGACCCGTGACCATTTGTCTTTTCTAGCTCATATCTTGCCCCGATAATGTACGTGCGGTATTCATCTGTGAGGTTACGCCTTCCAAGTTGGTTGTCGTATATCCATTTTTTAACTTCTGTTCTGTCCTCAAATTCATATTCTACGGTGTCGTATTCAATCCCGTGCTTCATGCAAATAGAATGGCGGTAACGTCCGTCAACTATAACGAACTCGCTCTGCCCTGGGTCTAGCCACACCACCAACGCATCCCGACATCCTTCTGCAACGATGCTAGCTTCTAATAGGCTGTATTCATCATGTGCCAACGGAGCTATTAATGTTTTGAATTCACTGTCTATCTTAATTTCCATGTATCACCTTCACTATGCTATATAAATAAAAACCGCCATGCCGAAAGTTCTGTGTTGAACCGAACAACTAAGGAAAGTTATTGCCACAGAACCGCCGGAATAGCGGCTTTTTAATTGTTCGGTTCACTGCCATTATACCACAATTCACATCACAATAACAATGCTATTTATCATCGCCAGACATTGACAATAGCTGTTCTGGAGATATACAGAATTCCTGTGTGTAGGCAACTGATATTTCATCAATATGATCCTCAAGTGCTGCTATGTAATCATACAGACGTTTATTCTCGCGTCGTAAATCTTCGTTTTCAAGTTCCAATGCCACGTAATCGCCGGGCGATTTATCCACGAACATGCTTAGTTGTTTCATCGTTGTTATCGCTATCCTTCAAAGTTACAATTTGACCACTTCATAACTGTTCCATCCTCTCCCAATCATTACAAGTGCTATCGTTACAGTTTACGTTATATAATCCATTGTGCTGCATTTTGAAATTAACATCAGAATGCAATTTGCAGTGCCAGCTACGCTTGTGTTTTGGTATATCGTAACCTGTATTTAATACCACATAATTACAATTAATACATCGCCTATCGTGAATATCCCTGAATTCAAAACCAATCATTCTACACCTCTTCCCATGCTAAGTGCTTAAAGTTTGTTTTCATTTTTATCTGCCCTTCCTGACCCTCACTATTTTTACAGACGTTAGCCAACCCAGTATTTGTTTTGGTTAATTGACCATCAATTTCATCATATGTAATATGCAACGCTATGACTAAGTTAGCTGTATCCGGGCGTACCCACATACTATCATATTCATTGAGTGGTTTATTATTTCGCTTAC
>Ga0307380_10001307_pt1 | contig 36918 bp, 32 predicted proteins | sample UN3MG_FD_202239 | JGI IMG/M metagenome (GOLD analysis project Ga0307380, IMG submission 202239) | Soil microbial communities from Risofladan, Vaasa, Finland - UN-3 | ecosystem: Environmental > Terrestrial > Soil > Coastal area > Acid sulfate soil | place: Finland: Risofladan, Vaasa | collected...
GTCATCGCTGTCGGCCTCCCCCTGCGCTTGGCCGAGCGAGATTCTTCGCTCGCCCGCGCTCGCTCTGAATGACGAGGGGCGGCCCCTGCCCTGTCATCCCGAGCCCCCAACACTGTCATTCCGAGGTGCAGCCGAGGAATCTCCCCCGGCGCGAGATTCTTCGCTTGCCCGCGCTCGCTCTGAATGACAGGACCCGGCCCTCAGAACTGCTCCAGAAAGCGCATGTCGTTGTCCACCAGCAGGCGGATGTCGTCAATCCCATAGCGGCGCATGGCGATGCGGTCCACGCCCAAGCCGAACGCCCAGCCGCTGACCTGCTCGGGGTCGTAGCCGCAGGTGCGCAGGACATTGGGGTGGATCATCCCGCAGCCGCCGATCTCCAGCCACCCCGTGTGCTTGCATACCGCGCAGCCGGCGCCCGCGCACAACCCGCAGGTTACCGAGTAGTCGGCGCTGGGCTCGGTGAAGGGGAAGAAGTCGGCGCGGAACTGGATGTCGGTGTCGGCCCCGAAGAGCTCGCGCACGAACAGGGCGAGCGTACCCTTGAGATCCGCGAAGGTGATGTCGCGGTCTACCGCGTAACCCTCCAACTGGTGGAAGGTGTGGGACAGGCGCACCGACATCGCCTCGCGCCGATAGACCTTGCCCGGGGCGATGATGCGCAGCGGCGGCTGGCGGCTCTCCATCACCCGGATCTGCATGGGCGAGGTCTGGGTGCGCAGCAGGAGGTTATCGGCGACGTAGAAGCTGTCCTGTTCGTCCATCGCCGGGTGCTCGGTGGGGTAGTTGAGGGCCTCGAAGTTGTAGTAGTAGGACTCCACCTCCGGCCCGTCCACGACCTCGAACCCCATGCCGACGAAGATGCCCTTCATCTCCTCCAAGACCTGAGTCAGCGGATGGCGATGGCCGATGCGCCGGCACCGCCCCGGCAGGGTCACATCGAGGGCGTCGGCGGCCAGCCGCGCTTGGCGCTCCTCCGCCGCGATCGCGACCGCGCGCTGGTCAAGGGCGGCGCGCAGGCGCTCCTGCACTTCGTTAGCGAACCTGCCCACCACCGGACGTTCCCCCGGCGACAGGTCCCCCAGGCCGCGCAAGATGCCGGTGAGGGCGCCCTTGCGCCCCAGGTAATCCACCCGCACCTGCTCCAGGTCGGCGCTGGAGGAAGCGTCGCCGATGCGCGAGATCGCCTCCTGGTGCAGCCGCCGGATCATGTCGCGCGCGTCCATGACATCCTCCTCCAATCATCACCGCCGGACATCGGGAATATGAACCACGAAGGCACAAAGACTCAAAGAACAGATTCGAGATCTCAGATGTGTCGTTTCCGTTTCCTTCGTGTCTTTGTGGTCAGACCAAGTCAGCGCTGTCTCATGAAAAAGCAAAGCCCAAAGCCAGGGACGAAAGCTTTGGGCTCCGTGGTACCACCCTACTTGGCCGCGCGCATGAAGGCGCGACCCACTCCGCGCCCGCTAACGGGGGCCACCGGCCAAGGCTACGCAGGGACGCAGGATGACAACCGTGATCCCCTTCACCCCGGCGGCTCAGGGGCGAACTTCCGCCGCGCGCACCCGGGAGGGTTTGCAGCCGGTGACCCTCCCTCTCTGCGGAGCCCGGGTACCCACGGCAAGCCGTGGGTGCGACGTACTCTTCCCCGTCATCGCCTTTGCGATTTGCGACAGGATACCACAATCGCCGCGCCGGCGCAACGGCCGCGCCTGCCGCCGGCGTCGTCGCCTACGGCCCGCGGTTGAGCAGGCCGCCGTAGGCGTTGCGCAAATCGAAGACCGGCCCCCCCTCGCGCACGTCGAGCAGCGCCCGGTATTGGCCCACCGTATCGTAGAGGACCAGGCCCTGTCCGCTCGGGCTGCGGCCGAGCTGGATACGCAGCTTGCCGTCGGCGTCGTAGAGCAGCAGGTTGGGGTCCTGCTCCGACAACCCCAGCACCGTGCGCCGCTGCCCCTTTTCGTCGAGGAAGGTCAAGGCGTGCTCCCCCGGCTTCTCCAAGCGCAGGGTCGCCTGGGCTTTGCTGTCCGGGTCGAGCAAGCTCAGCGCCGGCCGCCCCCGCAACAGGGAGAGACCGACACGAGCGATGGTCCTCTCATCCGCCAGCAGCAAGCGGGGACCCAAGCTCCCCACGTTGAGGTCCACTCGCGGGCCGCCGGTGGCGTCCATCATCTCCAGCCGCGGCACCTCCACCCGCTCCGGGCCCTCGGGGCCGATGCTCAGCACCGTTCGCACCTTGCCGTGGGTGTTGTAGAGCGCCAGCAGCGCCCCCCGCTGATCCAACTTCAGCGTCTTGCTCAGCCCCTCGTCCGGCACGCCCAGCACCGCCCGTACCGTGCCCTCGGCATCGCGCACGACAAAGCGCTCGGCCTCGACGATCGGCGGCGACGTCGCGCCCATCACCAGCAGCCCGCCCAGCAGCGCCGCCACGGCCACGCCGCCCCACCTCAGCCGCCGGTTCTGCCGCTCCAGGCGCTCCAGCCTTCCGATGACGTTTGCGAATCCAGCATCGTTCATCACGTTTTCTCCTGGCGGTGCAACCCCGCCGGCGGGCGCCCGGTCGTGTCTGTCATCCGGGGGCGATGCGCGAGCCGCCCGGTCCCCACCGCCGTCATCATTCGTACCCCCGATCGGGAGATGCGGGGATGGCCATTGATCTCTTCCACGCCCGCGGCGAGCTTCCTTGGGGCGGGACGGCGGTGGCGAGGTGCGCAGGGAGGGGATCGCGTGGTCGCGCCTGGCGCTGCTCCCGGCGCTGCTGGAGAAAGCGCCGCGTGTGCTTGAGGTGGCAGCGCGCGCAATCGCGGTGCTCGCTTGCCGGCAGATGCAGCGGCGGCCACGCCGCGAGCACCAACGCGACGAGGGCAACCCAGACGCGGATCCCCCAACGCCGCCAGGCCAGCTGGGTGGCCTGGAACTCCTCCAGGCTGCGGAAGGGCCGGTGTCGCCAAGCGAGTTCATTGCCGTGCTTGCCCAGGTAGATGGCGAAGGCGAGGACGAAGACGGCCGCGACGGGGGTGACGGAGATCACCGCGGCCGCGATCGCCAGCCGTCTGAGCCGGTGGGCGAAGGGCCAGATCCCCAGCGGCGTCGCCAGACACGCGCCCCAGTTCCAGCCCCGCACCTGGGGCAGGAGCGCAGGGTCATTGCGGGAGGGAAGAGCTGTCACCGGTCGTTCGATGATCGGGCCTGTGGTTGGCAAAGGAGTATGGTCCGCTTGCACTCTATCATCGGTCGGGGGCGCCGTCAACCGGGGCGGGCGCGGGGGCAGGAGCTCCGTTTTGGTGCTCGGTGGCGATCATGCACCGTGGCGTAGGGGCCGATCTCCCGCCTTCGCGGGCCTCGAAGCCCAGCTTCGGTGGGCGAAGTGGCCTGATCGGCCCGTCCGAGCGTGTGTCCGCACCGCGGGTCGGCCAGGAGGCCGACCCCTACAAATCGGGCTACGGCCTCATAAACGGAGCTCCTGGGCGCGGGGGGGTATGTTCACGAATCTTTGGTCTGTCCGCCAACCCATGTGGGACAGCCGCCCCCGGCTGTCCTGGCGCCGCAAGCGCGGCGCCTATTCACAGGCGAGGGCGCCCGTGCCACATCCGGGAGTGCATCGGTCGCCTGGGTAGCGGGTCAGTTTGAACCAAGCAGGGTAATGCCCCCTAGATGGCTAAGCCATACTCCGGCAAGCATAAGCGTGATACCAGCCCCAATCCATCTGAACCCAGAACGCTGAAGCCTGTCCCGCTCCAAGAGGAGGGTACCTTGAACCGCAAGAAGCAGGCCGCACCACCAGCAGATGGCCGCAACCAGAAGGGCCAACCAGCCCCACCACCGTGGTGGAAGCGCCCGACAACGACTGATTGGCTCATGGGTGTCTTCACTGTCGTACTCGCCATTACTGCCGTATTGCAGTACCTGGTATTGCGCCAGACCATCGCGATGTCGCGGAACGACCAACGGGCATGGGTCGGGGCGATAGACCCTGTCGTTGTGCAACTCAAAGACGCCTCTCTGAGAGTCTCTGTTACCATCAAGAACCTTGGCCGTACCCCCGCACTGAATGTGGTCCCCCAGATTCATGTGCGCACCCTTCCAGCCTCCGACTCGTTCGCGCCAAGCCTCCCCACCAAGCCGACAGACCCGGATACCCGCGCCGCCCTTCAACCGGGGCAGCAACTCACCCTCGGGCCCGGCGAGGTTCCGCCCATTCCGGTAAACCTTGCCAACGAGATAAACGCTGGCAATACACGGTTCTATGCTTTCGGCGAGGTCTTCTACGATGACGCGTTTGGCGAATCTCATACCACCACGTTTGCCTTCATGTTGCTCCCTACCCTTTCCACTTGGCGCGTTCTGAATAGATACAATACCGCCGACTAGAAGCACCGCCAACCCAATGCAGGGGCGGGAGAACTTAGCGGCCCTCATAGTCAGCCTATGCCCCCTCGAACACAGCTTGAATCCGAACTGACCCACTACCGTCGCCTGTGCACAGTTGACCCAACCAAAGAAGAATGCTCACACGGGGGCGCGGGGCGGGCGCGAAGCAGCGCGCGGCGGGCCGTCGGCGCGATGCTTGTGATATAATGGCGGTGCCGCGGTACGGATCGGGGGTCGCAGCCGGCGGCGCGCGGGGAGCGTGGACGAGGATGGAGGAGATCTACTCGGAGCATGAGTTGTGCCGGGACGGCGATGTCCTGCAACTGCTGCCGCGGCAGGTGTGCGAGCGCCTGGGCGTGTTCCCGGTGGCGGAAGAGAACGACATGCTGGTGGTCGCCATGGCCGATCCCGCCGACTTGCCGGTGATAGACGAACTGACGCGCGTGACCGGGATGAAGATCCACCCGGCCAAGGCGGGGCTGGATGTCATCAAGCGCGGGATTCTGCGCTACTACGGCGACGAGATGGAGGAGATGGAGTCGGCGCTGGCAGGGCCGACCCAGACCGCGGCGGCCAGCGGCTTTGCGGGGCTGACGGACGCGGCGCCCGCCGTGGGGGCGGTGGACGCGCTGCTGGAAGCCGCCGCGCGCGAGCGCGCGAGCGATATCCACATCGAGCCTCACGCCCGCAAGCTCTTGGTGCGCCTGCGGGTGGACAGCGTCATGTATGACCACATGACGCTGCCGATCGAGTACCACGCTTCGATCTCGTCGCGGCTCAAGATCCTGGCGCGGCTTGACATCGCGGAAAAGCGCCTGCCCCAGGACGGTCGCTTCGAGGGCCGCTTCAACGGCCATCCCTTCGACGTGCGCGTTTCGACCGTGCCCTCGGTCTTCGGCGAGACGGTGGCGCTGCGCATGCTGCCGAAGTACTCGTCCATGCGTCGCCTGCGCGACCTGGGGCTGGACGCCGACCACCTGGAGCTGATGGAGGACATCGTGCGCCGCCCTTACGGGATGATGTTGGCGGCGGGTCCCACCGGCAGCGGCAAGACCACCACCCTCTACGCCGCGCTGATGAAAATAGACCGCATCAGCAAGAACTGCATCACCATCGAGGAGCCGGTGGAGTACCAACTCCCGCGCGTGACCCAGATCCAGGTGCACCCCAAGATCGGCCTCACCTTCGCCGCCGGCCTGCGCCACATCCTGCGCCAGGACCCCGACGTGGTGATGGTGGGCGAGATCCGCGACCCGGAAACCATGCAGATGGCGATCCAGTCGGCGCTCACCGGCCATTTGCTGTTCAGCACCCTGCACTGCAATGACGCGGCGGGGGCGCCGGTGCGCCTGATGGACATGGGGGCGGAGCCGTTCCTGGTGGCCTCCTCCATGTCCGCGGTCATCGCCCAGCGCCTGGTGCGCCGCATCTGCGAGAAGTGCAAGGAGTCCCACCACCCGGCCCCCGCGCTCTTGGGGCGCCTGGGCATTACCGACCCCAATCCCGTCTTCTATCGTGGGCGCGGCTGCGACAACTGCCGCGGCACGGGCTATCGCGGCATGATCGCGGTTTTCGAGATGCTGACCATCGAGGACACCTTGCGGGCCGCCATCGTGCGCAAGGCTCCCGCCTCCGATATTCGACGCCTGGCGCGCGAGGCCGGCTGCCGCAGCCTGCGTGACGACGGCATCCGCAAGGCGCGCGAGGGCGTCACCAGCATCGAGGAGGTGCTGCGCGCCGTGTATATCGAGTCGTAGGACATGCCCGCCGCGTGGAGGGGCTGTCCCCGAATGGGGACTGTCCCCTTCCGGGCGGGTACAGTCCCCGCCAGCACCGCGCCGACCCATGACCGACCACTACTTCGCTCGCGAGCCGGCCTGCGCTCGGCGCCCGTTGGAGATCGGCGCCGAGATCCGCGGCCACCGGTTTTCCTTCCACAGCGACGCGGGCGTCTTCTCCGCCGCCCGCCTTGACCCCGGCACGCGCCTGCTCGCCGAGGTGATGGAGATTGCGCCCGCCGACCGCGTGCTCGATCTCGGCTGCGGCTACGGGGCGCTCGGCATCGTCGCGGCGGTGCTGGCGCCGGCGGGCCGGGCGGTGCTGTTCGACCGCAACGCCCGCGCGGTCGAACTGGCGCGGGCCAACATCGCCCGCAACGGCCTGACCAACGCTCACGCCGTGCTCGCCGACGGCGCCGACGCGGTGGGCGACGCCGCCTTCGAGGTGGTGGTGACTAACCCGCCGGTGCACGCGGGCAACCAGGCGGTGTTCGCCTTCATCGCGGGCGCGCACCGCACCCTGCGCCCGGGCGGGTGGTTGTACCTGGTGGGGCGCCTGCGCCGCGGAGCCGCCACCTTCGCCCGGCGCATGGAGGAGATCTTCGGCGGCGTCGAGGAAGTCGAGAAGCAGTCTGGCTATCGCGTGTACCGCGCGCGGCGCGCGGACGCAAGGTGAGCAAGGAGCGCAGACAGGACTTGCAGGACGCGGCTTACACGCCGCGCTGAATCCTGGCCACAGATGAACACGGATGGCCGCGGATAGGGGAATCTCGCACCTATGGGCACAGCATGCTGTGCCCGTGCCAATCAATCCCCGTGCGCAATGAAGACGCCAAAGCGCCACATGCGCCACACGCAATCGGCTCCGGCGAAGCCGGCCTGCCGGAGCTGCGCAATTCCGCCGTGCCGTGCACTCATTGGCGGTAGCTCCTATCCCGCGGACGCATCGAGTGCAAGACGACTTCGTCGCCGATCACATCGTAGCGAAGGCGATAGTCGCCGAGACGCAGGCGAAACTGCCCCTCGCCGGCGGGCACGCCGACCAGCTTGCGAATGTTCGCCCGGCCATCCAGGGTTGAAAGGATCGGTTTCGAGAAGCTCGATGGCTTGGCGCAAACTCGCGTACACCTGCGGGAATCGCTTGCGAAACCGTCGCACTTCCCGCTCTAGCGCGGGGAGGATGATAACCCGATAGCGACGCGGCACATGATTATTCTGCACCCTCAGCCCTCAGCTCTTCAAGCAACTCTCGGGCGGGGCGTCCGCGGCCGGACTGATATGCCTTCATGGTGGCGCGGATGCGCCGACGCAGGGCGGGATCGGTGGCCTCCAGATAATCCTCCAGTGCGTCTATGTCTATCAGCCCGGCGACGGGGATGCCGTCCTTCTCCAGCACCACGACGTCGCCGTCCACCCGCACGCCGCGAACCAGCGAACCCAGGTTAATCCGAGCCTTGGTCATCGGCATGCGCACCACGCGGTTTGCCATCTGCATCTCCTTCGTCAGCCGAAGCCCTGCCGGCTATCATGCATGTTAATGTATGTTAATCAATATGACGCATTCTGTCAAGCGCTACACCCTGCGCCCGGGCGGGTGGTTGTACCTGGTGGGGCGCCTGCGACGCAGCGGCGGCACCTTTGCCCGCCGGATCGAGGAAGCCTTCGGCGGCGTCGAGGAAATCGAGAAGCAGTCGGGCTATCGCGTGTACCGCGCGCGGCGCGGGGAGGGCCGGGGCCACGGGTGATCGCCGCGGGCGACGGCCCGGCGGAATCCGGGAGAGGCACGGCAGGGATGTGGCCGCCGGGGGGATAATCTACACGCCGAGCGCCGGCAGGGACGGTGGTCATGGTGAGGCGGGCGTCTGGCCCGCCGCCGCAAGCGGTTCGCGGCCGAGACGGCCGCGCTACCAGCCAACAACGGAGGTCAACATGAAGATCGGCATCATCAGCTTCACCGACGGGCGCAAGCGCGTCGCCGACTCGGTCGAGGAGATCTGCTTCGGGTTCCAGCGCGAGATCGCCCAGTGGTTCAAGCGCAAGGGGCACACCGTGGTAGAGGGCCGCAAGATCGTTTGGAACCACGCCACCGTCCGCAGCGAGGCGGCCCGCGTCACCCGCGCCAACTGCGATGTGGTCATCTTCAACTTCTCGGTATGGTCGTTCCCCGACCTGACGGTGCAGGCGGCGGCGCTGGTGGAGGCGCCGATCCTGTGCCTGGGCAACCTCAACCCCAGCCAGCCGGGGTGGGTGGCGTTCTTCGCTTCGGTGGGGGCGCTCGACGAGGTCGGCATCCCCTACGGGCGGGCGCTGGGTGACATCAAGGATCCGCGCGTTCAGGCGCAGGTGCTCGATTTCTTGTCCCAGCACCAGCCCGACGCCCGGACGCAGGGGCGCGCCGCCGCCGCCCGCCTCTACGGCCAGCGCTACGGCGAGTTCGACGGCCCCTCCATGGGCATGTACACCGGCCACATTGACCAGAGCCAGTGGCTGGCGCAGTTCGGGGTGCACGTCTATCATCGCAGCCAGCTGACCCTGGTGGACATGGCCAAGCGCATCGCGCCCAAGCGCGTGCAGGCGGGCCTGGAGTGGCTGGAGGCCAATGTCGCCAAGATCCACTGGGACGGTGACATGCTGACCCCCGGCCTCGACGGCACCCTCGCCAGGCAGGTGCGCCTGTACCTGGCGATGAAGGACTTCTGCCGCCAGGAGGGGATTGACTTCTGCGGCATCACCGGCCAGCTCGACCTCACCGAGAGCCCGGAGCACTGCGTCGCCGACGTTCCCGAGGCCCTGCTCAATGATGTCGTGGACTGGGAGGACGACCCCAAGGCGCCCATCATCTGCGCCACCGAGTGCGACTCCAACGGCGCGCTGACCATGCAGATTCTGCATCTGCTGACGGGCACGCCGGTGCTCTTCGCCGACCTGCGCCACTACCACGAGGAGCTTGACGTTTACGACCTGGTGAACTCCGGCGAGCACGCGCCCTACCTCGCCAAGCGCAGCCGCGACTGGCGTCAGAACTGGAAACAGGTGCACCTGCGGCCGGCGAGCAAGTTCTACTTCGTTGGCGGCGGGGCGTCGGTGCAGTTCTATGCCGACCCCGCGCCACAGGTCACCTTCGCCCGCATCACCCGCAAGAGCGGCGAGCACCAGATGCACATCTTCACCGGCTCCTTCGTCAAGCTGCCGAAGACGAAGATGGAGGCGCTGGCAAAGCAGACGACCTACGAATGGCCGCACGCGTTCGCGCGCTTCGATGTGTCGTACCCGCGGTTCGCGGCCGAGTTCCGCTGCAACCACCTGCACGCGGCCATCGGCGACTACGTGGGGCAGCTCATCGCCGCCGCCGAGGCGCTGGGGATCGAGCCGGTAGTGCTGAGGTGAGTGTGGCACCGCCGCCGCGCCGGAGGCTGACGCCGCCGGCGCAGCCGCGGAAGCCCCGGTTACGGTCCCATCTCATGTACGGGCGCTCCCGTGTGGGCGCCCATTCCCTGGGGGCCGGCTCCACCCGGAGCCCGCTCATGGGAACGGAGCCGACGCGCCCGGGTCACACGTCGAACACCATCTCCGCCGTCCAGTCGCCGCCGGGGGCCGCGGGCGGACACAGGGCGAAGTGGTGGTACGTCACCGCCTTGACCACCGCCCCGCGGCGGCCAAGGTGCTCGGAATAGCGCTGCCCTCGCGCGGTCGCGCTTAGGCGCCACGGCGCACCCGCCGGCGCCGCCGCCCCTTCCACCTGCACCGAGAATTCGCCAAAAACCAGCTTCTCCGTATCGAACAGGAACAGCAGCTCAGCCAGCCACTGCCGCAGCAGCTCCTCGCTGGACGGCGCCTCGATTTCGATCCGGCGCCGGGTCACGGGGCGCACCGTCCCCAGGTCGAACATGAGATCGAACATGGCGTAAGCGGCGGCGGCGAACACCTCGTCGAGCGTCCGGCCGTAGGCGGTGGCCGCCTTGTCGGCGGCGTGATCCCGCACCTCGAAGCGATATGGCGGCTGCGCGTCATTCATGGTGGAGATCGCTTGAGCGCGCTGCCGCCGCGGCTCGCTGACCCCGGCGCGAGCGATGACCCCGCGGGGTCGCTACAGGGCCAGGTCGCACATTCTCAGCGAGAGCGCACGGCGACCGTTCCATTCGTCTATCTCGGGTGCGGCGCAGACATCCACCGCGGCCCCAGGCGGGATGCGGTCGGCCAGGTGTCCGCCGCCAAACCAGATGGCGTGCGCCGACTGGGCCCCGTCCCCGAAGGTCAGACGCAGGTGCTGGTGGTCCCCCCCGCAGGTCTCGCGCGCCTGCACGGTGATGTCGCCGATTGCGATCAGGGGGCGCGGATTGCCGGCGCCGAAGGGGGACAGGTTGTCCAGCTCGGCGACGACCTCCAGGCTCAGGTCGGCGAGCTGCGCCCAGGCGTCAAATGGGGTCCGGGGAACGAGATCCTCGGGGCCCAGAGTCGCGGCCGCATGGGCGAGCAACTGGTCGCGGAGCGAGCCGACGTTCTCGGGCGCGACAGACAGCCCCGCGGCCAAGGCATGACCGCCGAAGTCGTCGAGCAGCGACGAGCAGCGGCAGAGGGCTTCGTACATGTGGAACCCCGGGATGCTGCGCGCGGAGCCCTTGGCGCGCCCGCCGTCGAGGGCGATGAGCACCACCGGGCGATGATGGCGCTCGACCAGCCGGGAGGCGACGATGCCGACGACCCCCGGGTGCCAGTCCTCGCGGGCGAGCAGGATCAGGCGCTCGCGCTCGAGGTCCACCTCGGCCGCGATCAGCTCCTGCGCCGACTCCAGGACGCGGCGTTCCTGCTCCTGGCGCTGCGCGTTGAGGTTGCTGACGTGCTCGGCGAGCCGGGCGGCCTCGGCCGGATCGGAGGTCAGCAAGAGGGCCGCGGCGACACGCGCGTGGTCGAGCCGGCCGGCGGCGTTGAGGCGCGGAGCGAGTCCGAAGGCGATGTTGCGGCTGGTGACGGGCGGAGTAATGGAGGCGCCGCGCAGCAGGGCGGCGATGCCGCACTTGCGCGTCTGGTTGAGAGCGGCCAGGCCATGCCTGACCAGCAGGCGGTTTTCCCCGGTGAGGGGGACGACATCGGCGATGGTGCCGATGGCGACGAGATCGAGAAATGCGTGCTCCGCGCCCGCGCGCAAACCGAGGTCGGCGGCGAGCGCCGCCAGCAGCTTGTAGGCTACCCCGACCCCGGATAGCTCCTTGAAGGGATAGGGGCAGTCCGGCCGCCTGGGATTGAGGACGGCGGCGGCGGGAGGGAGCGCGGGCGGGGGCTCGTGGTGATCGGTGACGATGACCTCGAGCCCCAGGGCGCGGGCGCGCTCGAGCTCGGCGGTGTCGCTGATGCCGCAGTCCACGGTCACCAGCAGCTTGACTCCCTCGCGGGCGGCCTGTTCGACGGCCGGCGCGTTGAGGCCGTATCCCTCCTCAATGCGGTGGGGCAGGTAATAGTCCACGGTCGCGCCCAGCGCCGACAGGGCGCGCACGAGCAGGGCGGTGGCGGTGATGCCGTCGGCGTCGTAGTCGCCGTAGATGCGGATGGGCAGACGGGAGTCGATCGCGCGGCGCAGGGCGGCAACCGCCTGCGACATGTCGCGCATGAGCGAGGGATCGTGGAGGTCGTGGAGGCCGCCGCGCAGGTAGGTCTGCGCGTGGGCGGCCTCGGTGATGCCGCGGGCGACCAGGGCGCGGGCGACCAGAGGGGCGAGACCGAGGTCGCCGGTCAGACGCGCGCAGGCGTCGGGATCCGCGGGGAGCTGCTGCCAGACGGCGCCAAGGATGCTGTGTCGCACGAGCTGTTTGGTCCGGCGCGCGCGCTCCGTGCAGCCCGCGCACCAGCGGCAACGGACCGCGCGCTCAGTCTTGGTGGCCCTCGGGCTCGACGTGGATCAACGCGTGAACATTCGGCAGCGCGCGGCGGATGTCCTCTTCCAGGTGGTCGCACAGCTGGTGGGCGTCGGAGATGTGGGTGTCGGGGGGCAGGACGAGATGGAGGTCTATGTGGCGCTCGGAGCCGGCGCGGCGCGAGCGCAAGCGGTGGTAGTTGACGAACTGCGGGTAGTGCTCGGCGATGAGTCGCTCGATCAGCCGACGCTCGGGCGACGGCAGCATGGCGTCGGTCAACTGGCCGAGTGAGCGTCGGCTGATGCCCCATGCCGCATGACTGATGAGCAGGGAGACGATGACCGCGGCCAGGGGGTCAATGAAATGGTCGCCGGGGAGCCCCGCTGCGCGCACGAGGTAGATGCCGCCCATGCCGACGAGGACCCCGAGGCTGGTGTAAACGTCAGTGCGCAGGTGCCAGGCGTCGGCCTCGAGGGCGGGGGATTCGGTCTCGTCGGCGGCGCGGAAGAGGACGGTCGAGACGACCACGTTGACGGCCGCCGAGACGAGCATGATGGCGAGCCCGACGAGGGGTAACCGCACCTCGCGGCCGCCGGCGATGACGCGAGCGACGGCGATCCAGATGATGGCGACGGCGGCGACGAAGATGAGCGCGCCCTCGATGATCGCGGAGAGGCTCTCGAACTTGCCATGGCCGAAGGGGTGAGTGACGTCGGCCGGCTGAGAGGCCTTGCGCACCGACCACCACGCCATGGCGGCGGCGACCAGGTCCACCCCCGAGTGGAGCGCCTCGGCGATGACGGCGATGGAGCCGATGGCCAACCCGACCGCGAGCTTGGCGGCCGTCAGCAAGGAGTTGGAGATCACCGACAGACGGGCAACCCGCGCCTTGAGTTGCCCCTGTTCGGCCAGCCTATCCGAGTTCATAAGGCCTGCCAGCAAGCACGAGTTGCGCCGGTTACCGCCGGTGCTGCGGTGCGGGAAATAATCGCGGACATCGGATCGTCCGGCCCCCAGCGTCTAGCCCGAATTATCCGTGATTCGGGCTAGAGCAGGCGAGCAGTGGAACAGGCGAGAAGACCGGAATGGCGAGCCTGCGGTCACCTGCTCACCTCAATCGCATGTTTCGTCGCGCAGTGTTCGCAGTGTCTGAACGTATCGTGAATAGTGCGGTCTAGTAGCGTTTCTTCCGCTTGGTGGCCTTCTTGCGCGGCCTGGCCTTGCCCCGCACGGCAGCGTCGGAGGAGGACCCGGCGGCGCCGGCGCCCCAGGGCGCCGGCTCTTCGCGCTGCTCGCGAGCGGCCGGCGCCGGAGGCGGGGCGAGCGGGGCCGGCGCGGCAGGGCGCGCGACGGGCGCGGGTCGCGCCCCGGCGGGCCGGCGCTTGCGCTCGTCCCGCTGCTTCCATACGACGAGGAGCTGGCTGGCGTTGAAGATGGAAGAGTAGGTTCCAGAGGCGATGCCGATGAGCAGGGCGAGGGAGAAGTCGCGCAGGGTGGCGCCGCCCAGGAGGTAAAGCGCGAGAATGGCGAACAGGGCGGGGAGACCGGTGTTGACCGACCGGGCCATGGTTTCCAGCAGGCTGATGTTGGTGGTTTCCGCGAAAGTCGAGCCCTTGCGCAGCTTGAGGTTTTCCCGGATGCGGTCGAAGATGACCACGGTGTCGTGCACCGAGTAGCCAACGACGGTCAGCACCACCGCCACGAAGGGGCTGTCGATGCGTTTGCCCAGCAGCGAGAAGGCGCCGATCAGGATGAGCACGTCGTGGGCGAGGGCGACCATGGCGCAGGTCGAGAACTTGTAGTCGTAGCGGATGATGATCCACAGCGATACCAGGAACAAGCCGACCGTCACCGCCATGATCGCATTGATGACGAGCTCGTGGCTGATGAGCGGCCCGACCATTTCGGTGGAGACGAGCTCGACGCCGGGGTAGCGTCGCTGGAGTAGGTCCAGGATTTGCCGCGCCTGGTCCTGGATTTCGGCGTTCATCTCGCCGGATTGCTGAGATGCGGTCTGGAGATGGAGCAGGATCTGGTTTCTGGGGGCGATGGCGGCGCCGGCGATCTGGATCTCGGCATGTGCGCCGAGCTTCTCCACATCGCTGCGGATAGCGGCAAGCGCCGGAGCCACTTCCTGCGAGCTGAGCGACTTCCCTAACTGGTAGGTGAGCTGGCCGCCGGCGGTAAAGTCAATGCCGAACGCCAGGCCGCGCGTGACCAGAGAGTAGACGCCGATGACGATGATGAAGAGGGACAGGGCGAACCAGTAGTTGCGCAGGCCCACCAGGTCCCATTTGCGCCCTCGAAATAGTTCGACCAAAATGACCTCCGAACCGTTGTCCGCAGCCCGTGGTCGGTGGTCCGTGTGATGCGGACGACGCACCGCGCAGCGCGCACCACGGACTACCCATCACACCCCAAACCACCAGAGCTTCTTGGCGAAGCTGGTGTTGGTGGTGATGTTGATAAAGAGCCGGGTGATGGTGACCGCGGTAAACAGGCTGCACACGACGCCGATGAGCAGGATGATGGCGAAGCCCTTGATAGCGGCGGTGCCCAGGCCGATTAGGACGATGGCGGTGAGGATGCTGCAAACATTGGAGTCGAGGATGGCGGTCCAGGCGCGGTTGAAGCCGGCCTCGACGGCGCTCTTGAGGGTTTTCTGGGAGCGCAGTTCTTCCTTGAGGCGCTCGAAGATGATGACGTTGGCGTCCACCGCAGTGGCGATGGAAAGGACGGCGCCGAAGATGCCGGGCAGGGTCAGGGTCGCGTTGAAGAGCTTGAGCACCGCCAGCAGCAGCAAGCAGTAGATCACGAGCGCCAGGTCCGCCAGCAGCCCCGGCAGGCGGTAGTAGAGAGCCATGAACGCCAGCACGAACACCAGGCCGACCAGCCCCGCCCACAGGCTGCGGGTGAGCGAGTCCTTGCCCAGGGTGGCGCTGACGGTGCGATTCTCCTCCACGTCGAGCGGGATGGGCAGGGCGCCGGAGTTGAGCAGCACCGCCAACTGCTGCGCCTCGCGGGTGCTGCCGATGCCCTCGATCTGGCCGTCGTTGCGGATGGCGGAACGCACCACCGGCGCCGAGATGATCTCATTGTCGAGGACGATGGCCAAGATGTGGTCCTTGTGCGCCTTGGTGAATTTCCAGAACGCGTCGCCGCCCTCCCGCTTGAAGTGGAATTTGACCACCGGAAAGCCGGAGGCGTCGGGCTCCACCCGCGAGTTCGGTTGCAGTTGATCGCCGCGCACGATCACCGGCGACGCGGCGATCACCTGCGCCTGGGGCACCTCCAGGCCGGCCTCGTCGGTGAAATAGACCTTGAGCGCCAGGGGGGAGTCGGGGTCGGGCTCGGCCTTGAGCTCGTACTTGGGCGGGACGTGGCGGAACTCGAGCTGGGCGGTGCTGCGAATGACGTTGAGCGCCCGCTCGGGATCGGTGATGCCGGGGAGCTTGACGATGATCTTGTCGTCGCCCTGGGTCTGCAGCACCGCCTCGGCCAGGCCCAGCTTGTTGACCCGCTGCTCAAGAATGGTCTTGACCTGGCGCAGCATGGTGGGAGTCATGCTCTTGAGGTCGGCTTTGCGCGCGCTGATCTTGCCGTACCGCTCCCCCAGCCCCTTTTGCAGGCGGGCGAGGATCAGCTCTCGGTAGCGGTCAGCCTGTTGCTTGCTGTCGGCCTGCAGGCGCACCGTCATGGACTTGGTGGCGATGTCCACCGAGGGGAGGGACCCCAGGTCGAGGGTGGCCAGCAGGTCGGCGAACATGCCCTGGGCCGCGACCCGGTCATCCTCGCGGGGGGCGATCGCCTGGTCGAACTCGTAGGTCAGCAGCGCCTGGCTGCGGGCCTTGAGTACGACGTGAATGCCCCCGCGCAGGTCGTGGCCGAGGTTGAGCACCGGCGTCGGCGGATAGAGGTAGAGCCGGCCGAGCTGGAGGGCGGGCGTGACCTTCTCCTCCGCGCGCAGGGGATTGGTGCGCGGGCTGAAGCGGATCGGCTCGAACACGATCTGGAAAGACGTGATAACGAGCACGATGATGGCGATGCTCCAGGCTCGGGTGCGCGCTTGCATGAGAACCTCGCGACGGCTAACAGAAAAACTCCGAAGCCATTGGCTTCGGATTGTGGAATTATAGCGAATCGCCGGGAGCTTGTCAATCGCAATCGGGGCTGACCGTTACCCGCCTTGCGCTATTGCGCAGGCGAGACCCTTCGCTAACGCGGCTAGGTCGCGGAGCGACCGCCGTGTCCCTAGGTCAGAGACCGGGATGGCGGCCCAAGGTGGCTAGGTGGCTCCGCCACCGCCACGGCGGTCTGCAGAGCAGACCTAGCCGCCTAGCCAGCGGCCCTCCGGGCCTAGCCACTCACAGTGACAACGGTCTGGTGGTGTCATTCTGAACGGAGCGTGCCCGCGCGAAGTGAAGAATCTCGCTGCGGCCTGATCGGAAACTGGGTAACCGTGAGCGATCGGGGCCGGCTTGATCGGGGCCGGCCTTCGATTGACAGGCTCCGGCTTGGGCGGCTACAATCTGGCCGTCGCCGCCGCGGGGCGCACAAAGAGGTGAGGGCGTTGCAGAGTCCCCCGGAACAGCGCCGGTTGTCGCCCGCCGCCGCCGTCGTCATCCTGGTCTTCGTGCTGCTGCTGATCAGCCGCACCGTGCGGCTGCTGTGGGTGCCGATCCAGTTCTTCATCATCGCCTCGCTGGTCGCGCTGGCGCTGAGCCACCCCGTCAACTGGCTGCAGCGGCGCCGGGTGCCCCGCCTGGTCGCCATTATCGTCCTGCTCGCCCTGGTCCTGGCGGCGATCGGCGCCTTCGCCGGCGTCTTCCTGCCGCCCCTCACCCGGCAGGCGGCGGACCTGGTGGACAACCTCCCCACCTACTGGCAGGGTATCAGCGCCCGCCTGCAGGACATCACGCGCCACTATCCGTGGATCCAGGAGCGCATCAGCGAGCTGGACGTCTCCCGTGAGACGACGCGGCGCTTGCAGGACATCGTGTCCGCGGGCTGGCAGTTCGCGGTCGGCGTGGCCGGGGCGGTGATGCTGGCGCTGCTGCTGATCATCACCGTCGTCTTCATGCTCGCCAATCCGCGGCCGCTGATCAACGGCCTGGTCGGGGTGGTACCGGAGCCGTGGGACGCGCAGGCGCGGCGCATCGGCGCGCTGCTTGCCGTCCGCCTGCGCGCCTGGATCCGGGGCCTCATCGTCCTCGGCGCCGTCATCGGGGTCGCGGTCGGCATCGGGCTGTGGGCGCTGGGGGTGCGCTACGCGGTGCTGTTCGGAGTGCTGGCGGGGGTGCTGGAGATGGTGCCCACCGTCGGGCCGGTGCTGTCAGCGATTCCGCCCATCCTGGTCGCGCTCGCCGGGGAACCCATCCGCGCGCTGTGGGTGCTGCTGCTGTTCATTGGCGTGCAGCAGGTGGAGAACACGCTGTTGGTGCCGCTGGTGATGCGGCGCCAGCTGCAATTGCACCCGGTGTCCACCATCCTCGGCTTCATCGCCCTGGGCACGCTGTTCGGCGTCTTCGGGGCGATCATCGCCGTGCCCACGGTGGCGTGCCTCAAGGTGCTCTACGACGAGGTTTACTACCCCTGGGCCCACCCGGCCGCCGCGGCGAAGGCCGCCGCCGCGGCGCCGCCTGAGGAAGCTCCCGCCGCGCAGGAAGCGGATGCGGAATCCTGACCGCCGGGTCGGTGCGCGCGCCCTGCGCGCTCACATCATGCGCGCGGCGTAGATCAGGTCCACCAGCTCCATCGTGCGCACGGCGTCGCCGAAGTGCGTTTCCGGCAGGCGCCCCTGCCGGATGCAGTCAATGAAGTGGCGGTTCTCGGCGAAGAAGCCCAGCCGCTTATGGGGCTCGTCGCTGCCGGCCAGATCGCGGCTCCAGATCTCCTCGCCGACGGCCTCGTTGTCCTGGTAGATGACGGCGCGCTCGTCGGTATCTACGAAGGCGGAGATGCCGGTGGCGTGCATCTCCAGGGTGTGCACCCGCTTGCCCACCGCCCAGTTGGTGAGCAGCGCGCCGGCGGCCCCGCTCTCGAAGCTCAGCAGCGCGTTGAAGCTGTTATCGAAGTCCGACTCCAGCGCGCGGATGTCGCTCGCCGCGCAGACCACCTCGCCCCCCATCCAGCGCAGCGCATCCACCGCGTGGATGGCGTCGCAGGTCAGCACGTCAATCGCCCCCCCGTAGTAAGGGGCACCGCCCAACTGGTTCTTATAGAAGGTCGCCACGCATTGAGTTATCGGCCCGCGCTGCTGCACCCGTTCCTTGGCCGCGCGCGCAGCCGGGATGAAGCGCCGGTTGAAGGCGACCATGGTCAGCGACCCGCTGCGTTCGGCGGCGCGCGCCAGGCCGCGCGCCTGCACGGAGGTCACCCCCGGCGGCTTCTCGATGAAGACGTTGAGCTTGCGCTCCAGGCAGTGGATCGCCAGATCGAAAAGCTGATGGGGCGGCATCAGAATGTAAACCGCGTCGGGGGCGGTCTGCTCGATCAGCGTGCGGTAGTCCTGGCTGCGAACCTCGATGCCGAAGCGGTCGCCGGTATCCTGCAGGCGCGCGCGGTCGAGGTCGCACAGACCGGCCAACTCCACGTCCTCCATCTCCGCCAGCGACGGGTAATGCACGCTCTGGGCCATCGCTCCCGCGCCGATCAGCGCCAGCCGCACCTTTTCCATCTCACCGTCTCCTTTCGGCTTCAGCCCGGCGCCGCCGCCCGCGGCCGGCGCGGAGAATCCCGATTCGCGCTCGCGGGCGAGCGCGCCTGACCCGCCTACAGGCGGTGGACGATGTCGCGCAAGGCGGGGTAGAGACACCGGTAGATGTCATAGCGCTCGTCGTAGCGCGCGGCCATCTCGGGATCGGGCTCGTAGGTGCGGGTGACATGCACCGTGCGCCCCACCGCCTCGTTGAGGGAGGAGTATTCCCCGACCGCGGTTCCCGCCAGCAGCGCCGCGCCCAGGCACGCGGCCTCGGACACCGACAGCGCTGACACCGGGCGGTCAAAGATGTCGGCCTTGAGCTGGAGCCAGGTCGGCGACTGGGCGCCGCCGCCGATGGCGCGCAGGCGCTCGACCGCGACCCCCGCCCGCCCCAGGTGCTCGAGGTTGAGGCGCATCTCGAAGGTCACCCCCTCCAGCAGCCCCTTGATGATGTCGCCCTTGCCGGTCGCCAGCGTCAGCCCCAGCAGCGCCCCCTTGGCGTAGGGATCGAGCCACGGTGTGCCGGTGACGGTGAAATGCGGCAGCACCATCACCGGCGACGGCCCGGCGGTCGCCAGCCCGATCATCATCTCGTACACCTCCATCCCCGCCGCCTCGGCGTCCTCGCGTTCCTGCTTGCCCAGGGTGTCGCGGTACCAGCGCAGCAGCGATCCGCCGGTGAAGTTGAAGGCGAGGGTGACGTACATGCCGGGGACGACGTGATGGTAGCAGGAGTAGTTCGATTCGAGCATGGCGTCGCTCAGGTTGAGCTCGGCAAAGGCGGGGGTGATGCACTCGACGGTGCCGGTGGCGTCCATGGCGACGTGGGGGGCGACGATGCCCGCGCCCAGCGCCCCGCAGGGCTGGTCGTGGCCGCCGGTGACGATCGCCACCGCGCGCGGCAGGCCCAGTTCCTGCGCCACCTCGTCGCGCACGCGCCCGACGATGGTGCCGCTGGGAGCGACGGTGGCCAGGCGTTCGGCCTCCACGCCGGCCCGCGACAGTAGGTCCGCCGACCAGCGCTCGGCGCGCACGTCGAAGGCCATGGTGCGCCCGGCGAGCGAGTAGTCAATCGCCGGCTCGCCCCCCAGGCGGTAGAGGGTGAGGTCCTCGTAGCACAGGAACTTCCAGGCCTGCGCGAAAACCTGGGGGTCGTTGTCACGCCACCACATGAGCTTGTTGACGGTGTACATGGGATGCAGCGGCTGGCCGGTGATGGCGAAGAGCGCGCGCCGGCCCAACTGGCGCTCCCACCATTCGCTCTGGGCGGTGGTGCGGTTGTCGAAGCTGACGATACTGGGGGCCAACGCCTGCCCGTCGCGGCCGATGGCGGTCACCCCTTCGCCCTGGGAGGAGACGGCGAGGGCCTTCACCGGGTCGCGCGCGCCCGCCCGCGCCACCGCCTCGCGCACAGCCTCTTTGGTCGCCCCCCACACCGCGTCCGAGTCCATCTCGACCCAGCCGGGCTGCGGGAAGATATGGGGGTACTCGCGGTAGCCCTGCCCCAGCACCTTGCCGTCGAGATCGAATACGATTGCCTTGCACCCGGTGGTGCCCACATCAATGCCAAGCAGGCTCATGCCGCACCTCCGCAATGGGGCGACTGTGCCACGTCGCCGGGCGCTGCGCCCGCGCCATGGAGCCTGGCCGCCTCGGCCGGGATGTCACGGGCGGGGGCGCCCATGCTCCGATCATCCGCGCCCCGCAGCCCCTGGGGGTGATGTTTTCGACAGGGGAGGCGGGAGCCCTGCGCGGCTGACGCGCCATGCGCCGGCAGGGCAGCGGCCACTGACGGCGAAGACAAACCAACGAATACCCATTTCACTGCTGCCAAGGAGTGCAAGATCATGCCCAGATTCAGCGACACCGTCGGCCGCCTGCTGCTGCCCCTGATCACCCCCTTTATGCACGATGACACCGTGGATCACGACCGCGTCGGCGAATTGGCGAACTACGTGCTCGACCGCGAGTACGGCGACGCCCTCATCGTCAGCGGCACCACCGGCGAGTTCTACGCCCTGACCCTGGAGGAGCGCGTCGCCCTCTTGCGGGCGGTCAAGGAGGCGGTCGGCAACCGCGCCCCGCTCATCGCCGGCACCGGCGCCGCCTGCACCAAACATGCTATCGCGCTCACCAAGGCTGCCGCCGACATCGGCTACGACGCGGTGATGGTGGTCACGCCCTTCTACTCCAAGCCCACCCAGGAGGGGATGCGCCTGCACTTCGAGCAAGTCGCCGCCGCCACTGACCGCCCGCTCATGCTCTACAACATCCCCCTTTTCAGCGGCGTCAACCTCGAGCCGCCGACGGTGGCGGCGCTGGCCAAGCTCCCCAATATCGTCGCCATCAAGGAGGAGGCCGGCGTCAACCCCACGCAGACCTCCGACTTCATCCTGGGCACGCCGGATGATTTCGAGGTCTATTGCGGCGACGACACCATGCTGCTGCAGGTGCTGTCCCAGGGCGGGGTGGGGACGGTCAGCGGCGGCTCGCATGTTATCGGCGACCTCATGCGCGCCGCGATGGACGCCTTTCTGGCCGGCGACAACGCCAGGGCGACGGAGCTGCACCTGAAGATGTATCCGTTTTTCAAGGCCCTGCTGGGCGCCGGGCGGGTCAACGGGACTCCGCTGGTACGCGAGGCGCTGGCGTTGACCTGGCAGCCGGTGGGGCCGCCGCGGATGCCGCAGTTGCCCGCCTCCGAGGCCGAGCGCGAGGCCCTGGTGCGGGTGCTGTCCGAGCTGGGGAAGCTGTAGGCAGGCGACGAGACGAATGAGGAGGCGCGGACATGAAGGAGCTGGGTTGCGCGGTGCACGGCGCCGGCTGGGTCAGCGGCGAGCACATACGGGCCTACGCCCATAACCCCCACTGCCGGGTGGTGGCGATCTCCAGCCGCACCGAGCAAAGCGCGCGCGCGCGCATGGCCGAGTGCGGTTTGGATTGCAGGCTCTACACCGACTACGACCGGCTGCTTGCCGACCCGCAGGTGGACTGCATCTCCATCTGCACCCCCAACCAGCTCCACGCGCAGGAGACGATCAAGGCCGCGCGCGCCGGCAAGCACATCGTCATCGAGAAGCCGGTGGCGCTCAACCTGGCCGACCTGCGCGCGATGCGGCAAGCGGTAAGCGACGCCGGCGTCAAGACGGTGGTGAGCTTCGTCTTGCGCTGGAACCCCTTGTTCGACATCATCAAGTCCTTGCTGGCGCGGCGCGCCATCGGCGATCTCTACTACGCGGAGGTGGACTACTGGCACGGGATCGGCCCGTGGTACAAGCAGTACGAGTGGGTCACCAAACAGGCCCTGGGCGGCAGCTCCTTCCTGGCGGCAGGGTGCCACGCGGTGGACGCCATCCGCTACTTGGTTGGCGCCGAGATCACCGAGGTGCGCGCGTTCGAGAGCGGGCCGGCCTTCGGCTATGAGTACTCGCCGACGATCGTCGGCATCGTCAAGTTCGACAACGGCGTCATCGGCAAGCTCTCCTCGTGCGTGCAGGCGCGCATGCCCTACAGCTTCAACCTGGACCTGCTGGGCAAGGAGGGCGCCATCCGCAATAACCGCCTCTACTCGGTGACGATGCTGCCGGGGCAGAAGGAGTTCGCGACCATCCCCACCATCCTGCCCGACAGCGGCGATGTCACCCACCATCCCTTCCAGGGGGAGATAGACCACTTCGTGGACTGCATCCTCAACGACGTCGAATCACATGTCAACCTCGACGACGCGGTGCGGACCCACGAGGTGTGCTTCGCGCTCGACGAGTCGGCGGCCGCCGGGGGAGAGAAGGTGACCTTGCCCTACGCGTAGCCCGCATTATTCCTAACCCGGCCTTTGGCCGGAACCAATAGAGATTGTCCCTACAAACAGAAGCCAACCACAGATGCACACAGATGGACACGCGGCTAGGCCCGATGAATCGGACCGCCGTGGCGGCTGTAGAGCCTAGCCAGATGGCGGATCTGATCATCCCTCCAGTCCGGTCTGCGTTCATCGGCGTTCATCCGTGGTTCACCTCCTGGAAGAATCTTCTATACAAGTGGCTAGGACCGACGAGTCGGCCCGCCACGGCGGCCAACGGCCTAGCCCGCTGTTCGGCATTTCAGCGGTAAGGGAATGAAGAGGGCAAGGTGACCGCATACTGTCATTCCGAGCCCCTCGACTTCGCTCAGAGCCTGCCCCGAGCCAAACGAGGGGATAAACTCCGCGAGGAATCTGCTATGCGGAGGCGAGATTCTTCACTGCGTTCAGAATGACATGAATAATGCGGCGTAGGGTCGGGCCCGGGGCCGCAGCGGGCGCGCGGATCGGCGTGGGCGACGGCGCCCCTCCCCGGTCCGGGGACGGACGCCGTCGCCCGATTGATTGCAGCTTGCTCGAGGCTACCCCGAAGTGCTGAGGTCCGCGCTGAGGAACTGCCCCACGGCCGCCCGCAGTCGGTCGAGCTCCCTGGTCGCCCGCTCGGGATGCCAGGCCCAGCAGTCCTCGCAGATGTCGAAGCCCAGACGGAGACTGGCGCAGAGATCGTAGGCGCGCCGCCGCAAGCGCTCGGACTCGACCACCGCGCGGGCGTGCGCGGCCGCCTCGCGGCGCTCCTGGGTCGCGCCGGCGATCCACTCGATATCCAGCGCCAGGAGCACCACCGTAGCCAGCGCGGCGATGACGAGCGATAAGCGCCCGCCCGCGGCGTGGCCGCTAAGCTCGACCCAGATGACGGTCGCCACCACGCTGTACGCCGCCAGATGCTCCATTATGCGCCGCATCGTCCCGCACCTCCACAGAGCTTCGTCACAAGATGATGGTAGCACTATTCGGGTCCACAACCAATCCGCTTGTCGCCCTAGATCTTGGCGCCAAATGTGGAATACAACCAGCACGAAAGGGCTAAGACCTTCGAACAGCACACCGACCGGGGAGGCAGCCATGAGCAAGCAAGGCGACAAGCAGGCGCTGAAGCCGCGGCCAGTGCGGATCCTGATCGCCGATGACTACCACTTCTATCGCTACGGTTTGCGCGTCTTCCTCGAGCAGCACGACGATCTCAGCGTGGTGGGGGAGGCGGGATCCTCGGAGGAAGCGCTGGCCGCGGTCGAGGGCCTCAAGCCCGACATCATCCTGCTCGACCTCGATTTGCCGCCGGAGGGCGGCCTGCACGTCCTGCGCGAGACCAACGCCCGCGCCCCTGAAACCAGGGTCATCGTCCTCACCGGTCTCGATGACGAGGTCTGCCTCGCCGACGCCATCGAAAGCGGCGCCTCGGGCTACGTCCTCAAGGATGCCGACCCCCCGCTCATCCTGAGCGCCGTGCGCAGCGTGGGCAAAGGCGGCACCTGGCTCCAGCGTGAGATGACAGGCAAGCTGTTCGAGGAGTTCACCCGCCTCGCCCGCACCCGCCGCGAGGCTCCCGACCGCCTGCTGACCACGCGCGAGGTCGAGGTGCTGTCCCTGCTCGCCCAGGGCAACCGCAACGCCGAGATCGCCGACAAGCTCTTCATCAGCGAACGCACAGTCAAGGTGCACATCACCAACCTGTTCCGCAAGCTCGGCCTCAGCGACCGCGTGCAGGCCACCCGCTACGCCATCCGCCACCGCCTGGTGCGCGCATGAGGCCGCCCGCGCCCGCGGCCTCCTTTGCGCAGGAATAGGACCGCTCCTCGTCGTAGGTACAGACCGAGCGCCGATCGCGGCGTGAGAGAGGCATCACCATGAGGCTTCCCGACACCGCACAAGCGCTGGTGCGGACCTTCGCCGAGTTCGAGATCATTGACGCGCACGAGCACCTGCCGCCTGAGGACGTGCGCACCAACCAGCGGGTGGATGCGCTGACGCTGTTCTCCCAGTACACCCGCACCGACCTCATCACTTCCGGCATGGCGCCCCAGGATTACGAGGCGATGCTCAACCCCGAGCTGCCCCTCGATCACCGCTGGGGACTGCTGCGTCCCTATCTGGAGCACATCCGCCACGGCTCCTACGCGCGGCCGGCCTTCATCGCCGCCCAAGAGTTCTACGGCTTCGATGACATCAACGACGACACTTACCGCCCGCTATCGGAGGCGATGCAGCGGCAGAATACCCCGGGCATCTACCACCGCATGCTCCGCGACAAGTGCCGGATTCGCTATGCGCTGACCCAGAACCCGGCCAGCGTTCGCGCCGACGACTTGCTGCTGCCGGTGATGCGCAGTGATCCTCTCTCAACGGCGAGGACCTGGGAGGAACTCGCCGTGTGCGGCCGCGACCTGGGCGAGTCCGTGGCGACCCTGGACGATTACCTGCTGGTGGTCGAGAAGGCCGTCGCACGCTGGCAGGACAACGGGGCGGTCGGCATCAAGATCGTCTCGCAGCCCTACGGCGTGCCCGACCGGGCCGAGGCCACGGCGGCGTTCGAGAGCTTACGCCGCGATGCCCACGCGCAGCTCCCGGTGATGAACCCGCTGCGCGATTACGTCACCGAGCACCTGCTGCAGGTGGCCGCGCGGCGGGACCTCACGGTCGCCGCGCACGCCGGCATGTGGGGCGATTTCCGCGAGATGGCGGTGCAGCACTTGATCCCCATCTTCGTGCGCAATCCGCAGACGCGCTTCGATCTCTACCACATGGGCATGCCGGAGGTGCGCACCACCGGCGTCATCGCCAAGAACTTCCCCCACGTCTGGCTCAACCTGTGCTGGAGCCACATCATCTCGCCGGTGATGGCGCGCTCGGCGCTGGACGAGTACATGGACCTGGTGCCGGTCAACAAGCTCACCGCGTTCGGCGGCGACTACGTCACGCCGGTGGAGAAGGTGTACGGACACCTGGTGATGGCGCGGGAGAACATTGCGATGGTGCTGGGGCGCCGCGTGGACGCGGGGCTGATGACCGAGGCGCAGGCCATCGCCGTCGCCCGCAGGTGGTTCTTCGATAACCCGATGGAGCTCTACCGCCTGGCCGGCAACGCCTGAAGGCTGGCAGCACCCTCCAAGGCGCGCGCTGCTACGCCGTCAGCACCGACATGTACATGTAAAGGCGCGGCCAACGGCCATCCCCGCGGTGCGCGAACGCGCCCGCGGACGACCCCAAGGTTCGCCGCCCGAACCTGACCCGGGCGCGCAAGCTGCTCGGCTACGCCCCCGGCGCGACCGCGCAGGAGGGCCTGACGCGCACCATCGAGCGGTTCGCGGCCCGCCTGGCCGGCACACCGCCCCGCAGTAACGCCCCGCAGGCCCACCACGGCGACACTGGCACCTGGTTTGCCGCACCTGACAGGTCAAACCATCGCCGGCGGCGAATATTCTAGGGATGAGGGCGCGCGATCAAGCGGTGTCGAGAAAACGGTTGCCGGGCACATACGGGCTCTACGTCGTCACCGAGCGATGGCAGGGCCGCGGCCACGCCGATGTCGCGCGCGCCGCGCTTGCGGGCGGCGCGCGGGCGATCCAGTTCCGCGACAAAGAGATGTCGGTGCGGGAACTGCTGGCGACCGCCGCGGAACTGCGCGCGGTGTGCACGGCGGCGGGCGCGCTGTTGATCGTCAATGACCGCCTCGACGTGGCGCTGGCGGCGCAGGCCGACGGCGTGCACCTGGGACCGGAGGACCTGCCCGTCGCCGCCGCCCGGCGCGCAGCGAAGGGCAGCGAGCGGCGGTTCATCATCGGCGCGTCGGCGTCAACCGTGGATGAGGCGCGACAGGCGGTGGCGGAGGGCGCGGACTACCTCGGCGTGGGCGCCATGTTCGCCACCGAGACCAAGCCCGACGCCGGACTTCCGGTGGGCCCGCAGCGGCTGGCGGAGATGCGCCGGGCGGTCGCGCTGCCCATCATCGGCATCGGCGGCATCACCGCCGCCAACGTCGCCGCGGTCATGCGCGCCGGGGCCGCCGGCGCCGCCGTGATCACGGCCATCAGCCGCGCCGATGACATGGAGGCGGCGGCGCGCCAGTTGGTACGCGCCATCGAGCAGAGCACATAGGTGACCGCAGAATGATGACCCAGGTTGAAGCCGCGCGCGCGGGCCAGGTCACGCGCGAAGTCGCGGAGGTCGCCCGCCAGGAAGGGCTGGAACCGGAAACCATCGCCGCCGGCATCGCCGCCGGCACCATCGTCGTACCCGCCAACCCCGCCCACCGCGCGCTCGACCCGCGCGGCATCGGCGCCGGTTTGCGCATCAAGGTCAACGCCAACCTCGGCACCTCCTCGGGCCAGCCCGCGCTGGAGCTGGAGATGCAGAAGCTGCAAGCGGCGATGGACGCCGGCGCCGACACGGTGATGGACCTCAGCACCGGCGGCGACCCCGACGCGGTGCGCCGCGCCATGCTCGACCAGTGCCCGCTGCCGCTGGGCACGGTACCCGTGTACCAGGCGGCGATCGCGGCCATCAGCAGCGGCGGCAGCATCCGCGCCATGAACCCCGATGACCTCTTCGCCGTCATCGAGCGCCACGCCGCCGACGGCGTGGACTTCTTGACCCTGCACTGCGGCGTCACCCGCGCCATCGTCTCCTACATCGAGCAGTCGGGGCGTCTCACCGGCATCGTCAGCCGCGGCGGGGCCTTCCTCGCCTGCTGGATCAAGGCCAGCGACCGCGAGAACCCGCTCTACGAACAGTTCGACCGCGTGCTCGACATCGCGCGCCGCCACGATGTGACCTTGAGCCTGGGCGACGGCCTGCGCCCGGGGTGCCTGGCCGACGCCACCGACCGCGCCCAGGTGGAGGAGCTGGTGGTGCTGGCGGAGCTGGTCGAACGCGCGCGCGCGGCCGGGGTGCAGGCGATGGTGGAGGGGCCGGGGCACGTGCCCCTGGACCAGGTGGCGGCCAACGTCATCCTGCAAAAGCAAGTGTGCAAGGGCGCGCCATTCTACGTGCTCGGCCCGCTGGTGACCGATGTCGCTCCGGGCTATGACCACATCACCTCGGCCATCGGCGGCGCGTTGGCGGGCATGGCCGGGGCCGACTTCCTGTGCTATGTCACGCCCTCGGAGCACCTGGCGCTGCCCGGCCCCCAGGAGGTGCGCGACGGCGTCATCGCCGCCCGCATCGCCGCCCATGCCGCCGACGTCGTCCGCCTGGGCGCCCGCGCCCGCGCCTGGGATGACGCGATGGCGCGCGCCCGCCGCGCCCTCGATTGGCCGCGTCAGTTCGAGCTGGCGATTGACCCCGCGCGCGCCCGCGAGCTGCATGGGCGCACGGGCGACGTGCCCGCCGGCACCTGCACTATGTGCGGCGATTACTGCGTCTTCAAGCTGCTCACGGGTGTGACCTGATCCGCGCCGTGCGTTCGTCACCCGCGGCGCTGCGCCCGTCAGCGCGAAACCGCCTGCCGGGCGCGAGTGAGCCAAAACGTCGTCAACTCTGTCGGACTTCGAGCTTGAGCCATGCTACGAGTATGCGTGATCGGTCTGGACCCTGCCGGCAATCTGCACGCCGACGCCTATCGGCGGGATAAGCGGGCACAGTTGGTGGGGGTGTGCGACAGCAACCCGCAGCGCCTGCGCGCGGCGGCGTCGCGCCTGGGGGCGGAGGCATTCGGCGACGCGGGGGAGATGCTCGACGCCCTGCGCCCCGACCTGGTGAGCGTCTGCGCGGGTGATGATTCGGCGGCAGTGGCATTGCAGGCGCTGGAACGCGAGTGCCACGTTCTGTGCGAGGCGCCGCCAGCGCCCGGCGCCGGCCAGACCCGCGAGCTGGTGACCGCGGCGACGGTGCGCGGGCGGCACCTGGCGGTCAACTTCAACCTGCGCTTCACCCCGGCGGCGCTCAGGGCCAAGCGCTGGCTCGCCGAGGGCCGGCTGGGAACGCCCCTGTTCGCCAACCTCGCCCTGTGGTGCGCGCCGGAGCAGGGGCTGTGCGGCGAGCGCACTTTGTGGCAGCTCGCCCACCATGGCCTCGATCTCACCCGCTGGCTGTGCGGGGATATCACGCGCCTGCACTGCTTCGCCGCCCGCGCGCCCGGGCGCGCCGAGTGGTCATCCGCGCAAGTCAACCTCGAACTCGCGGCCGGCGTCGTCGGTCACCTGACCGTCAGCCGCGACATGGCGGCGCACCATCCGCTGGCGTGCTGCGAGGTCGCCGGCACCACCGCGCGCCTGGTGATCGAGAACATCTACGAGGAAGCCACGCTCTTCCCGCACGCCGACGAAGAGAAGACCACCTACACCAACTCCATCTTCGGCGGGCTGGGGGGCTACGACGATACGTACCACTGCCGCATCAGCCGCCTGCTGGAGCAGCTCGCGGGCGGTGCTCCCGCCGGCATCGAGGGCTCGGGGCACGATGCGCTCGCCGCGCAGCTGGCGGTGGAGGCTGGGCTCAAGTCGCTGGAGACGGGGGCAGTGGTGGAGGTGAGCGCCCCCGGCCCAACAACCGCCGGCGCCACGGGTGAACGGTGATGCTTAGGGTTTGTGTCATTGGCATGGGGCCCATCGGCAACCGCCATGCCGACATCTATCGCGAGGATTCACTGGCCGAGTTGGCGGGGGTGTGCGACCTCATCCCCGAGCGCGCCGATGCGGCGGCTGCGCGGCTGGGAGTGCCGGGGTTCCACGACGCGGCGGCGATGCTGGAGGCGCTGCGCCCGCAGGTGGTGAGCGTGGCCACCGGCGGATACGAGTACGGCAGCGACCACTACCTGCCGACCATGCAGGCGCTGGAACGCGGCTGCCACGTGCTGTGCGAGAAACCCCTGAGCAACGAGGTGCCGCGCGCGCGCGAGATGGTGCTCAAGGCGCGGGAGCGAAACGTTTGCCTCGGCACCAACCTCAACCACCGTTTCACTCCGGCGGCGGTCACGGCCAAGCGCTGGATCGCCGAGGGCCGAGTGGGCGCGCCGCTGTTCATGAACATGGCGATGTGGATCGGCAATCCCGCCGAAAGCTCACCCTACTTCCACCTCAAGGCCTTGCACCCCCACACGATTGACATCATGCGCTACTACTGCGGCGACATCGCGCAGGTGCAGTGCTTTGCCATCAAGGCGCCCGGGCGCGCCATCTGGTCCACCGCGCAGTTTAACGTCAAGTTCGCCGGCGGCGCCATCGGCCATCTCACCGGCAGCTACGACATCCTCCGCGGCCACCCCATGGAGCGCTGCGAGGTCGCCGGCACCCAGGGCCGCTTCGTCCTGGTGGACATGTACAAGGAGCTCACGCTCTATCCTCACGCCTCGCCCGAGAAAACGGTTATCACCAATCCCATCTGCGGCGGCATGACCGGCTTCTCCGACACCTTCCGCCGCCGCCTGCATCGCTTCCTGGAACAGATTTGCGCGGACGTCGAGCCGGACGAAATAGACGGCTCGGGGCGGGACGGCCTCGCCGCCCAGAACGTCATCCAGGCGGCCATCGAGTCGCTGGAGACCGGCCGCGCCGTCACCGTGCCGCCGCTGGGCCTGGGATAGACGCGGCACTGATCAGGGCCCGGAGTCAGGCGGCGGCCCCACACTGTGGGGCCGCCGCCCAAGGGCAATCCCCACTTTTCGCTCCCACCCGCGCGTGAGGGATGAACAGGTAGATCCTTACCCCTTAGGCGTTGAATCTCCTTTGGCAGCAGGATGTGGGAATGGTCTTCAAGAAAGACGCTGCGCCACAGGGTGATGCGCGGGTCGACCTGGGGCGCCTCCTGCTGCAGTATCTCCAGCGGCGAGCGGTTGCCTTTGTAGCCGTTGCGGCGCGCGACGTTGAAGTAGAGCCAATAGCTGCGGGCCTTATCGAGGAAGTGAACGCGACCGGCGAAGTCCTCGCGATCGTAGAACTCGTCCTCGCACAGCCGGTGCGCGGTTTCGACATCGCTTTGGTAGGTGTGAGCTGAGGGCGGGATGAAGTTGTGGGTCACCAGGCGCGCCTCCACGGTGGGCTTGAAGCCGTGGGGCACGCCGTGGCGGCCCTGGCCGCCGGCGTATTCGGGGCCGTTGTCGGTCTGGAAGCCGACCTCGTCGAGCGCGACGCCGCAGGCGACGAGGTGGGCCATGACGCGCTCGGCGAAGACGCAGGCCAGAGCGGCGCTGCGCTCCTGGGCGTAGTCAACGAAGGTCAAGCCGGTTCTCACCTCGCGGGCGGTGTACTGGATCAGCGGCAGCCCCAGCGCCTGGGCTTGCGGCCAGTAGTAGGGGATGTCGTCCAGTTCCTTGGTATCGTGGCACAGCTTCGAGAATAAGGGCCACGCAGCCTTCACCGCGCGCAGATCCTGCTTGGTGCGGTGTTTGCGCTTGCGCGGGCGGATCAGGCCCGCCTGACGCAAGATACGGCCAATAGCGCCCACGCTGGCGGGCAATTCGAACTCAAGCCTGAGGCGGGCGGCGCCGAAGCCGGAGCGCTCACGCGCCTCGATGATCTGCGCTTCAACGGCGGCCGGGGTCTGGTGGGGGCAACTATGGGGCGCATGGGAGCGATCGGCCAGGGCGGCGCGCTTGCCCGCCTCAAAGCGACGCAACCACTTGCGCACCGTCTGCGGGCTGGTGCCGTAGAGCCGGGCTGTCGGTTTGATGCCGAGCTGGCGGACTGACTGCACCAGGCGCAGGCGCAGGTCGTACTTGTCCTTGACTTGGCGGATCATCTGCGGATACGTGAGCGGCGGTGGGCTGTGACTTTGAGTGGGAGATGGCATGCAGCCCAGATATGCCCTGTGTGCAAGCACTTTCCTGCCGGCGGCGAGGATTCCGGTGGGGGCGGCGTGGGCGATTTCGCGCGACCGCGCCGGACGGGGCGCAGCCCGAGGGCGGGCAAGCACTCGCGCAACCGTTTCTCGCCCGCGGGCCCCACGGATTTCAGAGCAAGAATCCGCAACTCCTTCGCCTCCCCCAGGGGGTAACAATCAACCTGTCCGGTCCCATCCCAATCCCAGATCTCGGTTGACAAGGTGCTCGTAGCGGCCTAGCATACGCGAGGGAGTCGCCCAACCCTTCGTGTTTCGCCTGGGGACAGGAGATTAATACAGGCACAGCGAAAAGTCCTCCGGGGTCGGACCTCCATCGCTCGGAGGGAACGCCACGGGAAGATGGCAGCGATGGCCGGCCCAGCAGAAACGAGGGCGCGCGAAGTAGGTCCTGATCTGCCCCCATTGTGTCCCAGCCAAGAAGAGGGATTCCCCAATCTGATGTGGGGAATCCCGGTCAAGAGGAGGCCAATGCCGATGAACAGCACGCCCAATGCCGTGATTCCTGTGCGATTGCATCCGTCCGGGTTCGAAAACGCGGACGCTAACTTCTACTCCTTATCGCTGGCGAGCGACGGTAACGTCTACTATACCCTCTCCACGCACGACCTGAACACCCACGGCCGGGTATATCGCTACGAGCCTTCCGCCGACCGGGTAACGCTCCTGGGCGACTTGGGCGAGCTGACCGGCGAGGCGGGACGGAAGACCATCCCGCAGGGAAAATCGCACTGCCCGCTCTTCGAGTGTGATGGCAAGCTGTACCTATCCACCCAGTACGGCTTCTTTCAATCGTCGGGTAACAGGGAGCAGCGGGCGGGCGTGCCGGAGGGATACCAGCCTTACCCCGGCGGCCACTTCCTCTCATACGATCTTGCCGGCGAGCGATTCGAAGACCTGGTGACCGGGCCGGCGGAGGAAGGCATCATCGCGATGCGGCTCGACCCGGTGCGCAAACGCATCTACGGGCTGACCTGGCCGAAGGGTTATTTCCTGGTCTATGACATCTCCGCACGCCTGCTGCGCAACCTTGGCAAAGTCTCCCGAGAGGGAGAGGCCGGCGAAGGGCAGGACTACTTCTGCCTGTGCCGCAGCATGGGCCTCTGGCCGGAGACGGGCGACGTGTACTTCACGAATGCCGATGGCGAGATCCTGCGATACTCTTTCACGCGGGACCTCGTGGCGCCAGTGCCGGGCGTCCATATGAAGCGCGACATCTTTGGCACGTGGAACCCCCACCAACCCGGCCACCAAGGGTACAACTGGCGCGACCTCTTCTGGCATGAAGCAGACCATGTCTTCTATGGCGTCCATCCCAAGTCTGCCTACCTCTTCCGCTTCGATCCCGCCGTGCCCCGGCTGACACTGTTGGACCGGCTCTGCGCGCAGGAGCTCCGCGAAAGCGGGCAGTTCGAACCGTTCCGTTACGGCTACCTCTCGCTGCGCCTCGGCCTCGACGGCGAGACCGTCTACTATCTCACCGGCGCTTCTGGTCTCACAGTAGATAACAGTCGGCGGGAGAAGGAGGCCGTACATCTGGTGACGTACCATCTTCCCACACGGCGCTACGCCGACCGCGGCGTGCTGCGGCTGCCCGATGGCCGCTACCCCCAAATGGCGCATACCCTGGTCGTCCATCCGAACGGGAAGCTGTACTCCTGCCCGTGGATCGAACCTTCTCGGGCGGAGGTTGAGGGCGAGGCGCCCTGTCAATGTGACCTCATCAGTTTCGATGCCCCTTATTGATACGATGAAAGCGCCTTGCACGGGGGTGCGTTTTGCGGCACCCTGTGGGAAAAGCGAGGGGGAGGTGCAAGACAGGGTGGCTAGTGTGTAGTCCCAGTAATACGTGCATACGGCTTCGAGCATGGTTCACGCTCAGACCGTCCACCAAGTTCTTTCGGGACAGAACACTGGGACCTTCGGGCCGCTATGGCGGTCGCGAAGCGACGCAGCCACTTTCGGCCCCGGCCTGCGGCTGTGCTTCAGGCTCCCTTCGTGCGGGAAGGGAGCCGACTCGCCCTGGCGAACTTGCAGGGCAGGCGTCAACGCGACAGCCGGTGCTCAGGTCGGTGACGGGAGGCTGGAACGGGCCGTGGTAATCAGCTGCGACTGGCACACACACTCACGATACTCGCCCTGTGGCAGCGCCGAGACGACGCTTGAGTCACTGTTCTCGGGCATGCGTGCGGCTGGCATCACCCGAGGGGGTGTGACCGACCATCTGCATTGCCACGCCAACCTTCCCACCCTCGAGCTGGCGCGGCGCGAGTACGATGCCCTGCCCGAGCGGGAGGGGTTTCACTTTGGCCTCGAGGTGTCATGCTTGCGCGAATACGACCTGGAGCGCAATCGCAAGGCGGGAGCGTCGGCGAGGCTCTACGGTGTCTGGGATGAAGGGCCCGAGGGTCCGCTAGCGGTCTACCTGCCAGATGAGCTTCTGGCACGCCTCGGGGTGGCATACGTAATCGGCGGTGCCCACTGGCCACTGGGCGCACCGCTGGAACGAGAGGCTATCATCCGCTCGTACCACCGACAGAACATGTTCCTGGCCCAGCACTCGCGCGTGAACATCATCGCGCATCCCTGGTGGTGGATGGGCGCGTGGAGAGATGATGACGGCACGTATCGCACGCTGCCGTGGCTCGATGACTTCGGGTGCATTCCGCGCTCGATGCACGAGGAGTTCGCCGCCGCCTCGCGCGAGCATGGGAAGCTGATCGAGATCAACGCGCAGGCCATCCTGCTCAACCCGGAGTATCCTGCGTCTTTCCACACCCAGTATCTAGAGTACCTCGCGCTCCTCCGAGAGGCAGGGGTACACTTTTCCATCGGATCAGACTCCCACGCCGTGGGGTACGGGGGCCAGTTGGATCTGGTGGCGGATGACCTGTCCTCTGTAGGTATCACCGAGTCTAATCTCCGGTGCGCATAACCTCGATCTCTATTTCGCACCTTCTCATCTCCTCACGTCAGTCGAGCCTCACGAGAGCACCGGCGATGGCTGACCACCGTAGCTGAGAGTGAAATGGCCGCCTCGCTCGCGATTAATCGGCATGAGCGCCCGATAGAAGAACACACGGTCAGGTATCGGCAGGCTCCCGAGGATGCCGCGCGATCCAATGCGCGCGCCGTGCACACGGGGCCGCGAACGGCGCGCCACGCTTGCCCGCCTGAGGTGGCTAACCCCCTGCGTGCGGCTCTCGGCCGCCGGGTGGGGCTGTACCTCGGGTGCCTGAGCTTCTGTCGGCGCGTTTGTGCGGCGAGTTGCGCCATCAGCAGTTGACCGGAGCGGCCCGCCTGCTCTACACTCTGGGCTAGCAGGTGTCGGCTTCTGATGCCAAACATGCCGCCACTTTTGGCAGAGTACCCGAAGACATAGCAGGAAAAAGGAGCAGGTCATGGTTCGCGTACGACTGGGTCGCAGCGGCCTCGAGGTCTCACCCATTTGCCATGGGACGTGGCAGCTCTCGCCGAAGTTCTGGGGTGAACAACCGCGCGAGGTCATGATCGCGGCCGCCCGCAGGGCCTTCGAGGTCGGGGTTAACTTCTTCGACACCGCTGATGCGTATGGCAACGGCCTGGCCGAGCAGGTCCTGGGCGAGGCACTGAAGCCGCTGCCGCGCGATCAGATCGTGGTCGCCACGAAGGTCTACCACCATTTCTATCCCGACGGGAGCCGCCACCCCGATCTCTCGGGCAAGTACGTCGAGCAGGAATGTGAGGCTTCGCTGAGGCGGCTGCAGATGGACTACATCGACCTATACCAGTGCCACTCGTTTGACCCGCTTGCTGATATCGAGGAAACAACGGCGGCCCTGGAGCGCCTCAAGCAAGCCGGCAAGATCAGGGCTTACGGCGCCAGCAACTTCACGGTCGAGCAGTTGCGTGCCGCGCGGCGTTTTGGGGATTACGCGACCTTACAGCCCCGCTACAATCTGCTGCAGTCCCAAGCGGAGGCCGACCTCCTGCCGTACTGCCGGGGCGAAGACATCGGCGTGCTGGTGTACAGTCCCTTATACCACGGGTTGCTTACCGGCAAGTATGCGGGGACGGAGACGTTCGAGGATCTGCGCAAGTCCAACGCCGACTTCCAGGGCGAGCGCTTCCGGGAGCTCGCGGGACGGGTTCGCGCGCTGGGGCCCATCGCCCAGAAGTACGCGCTCAGCATCGTCCAACTGGTGCTGGTGGTGACGCTCATGAACCCGATGATTCACAGTGCGATCGTCGGTATCAAGAACCCGGAGCAGATCAGCGATGCGGCTGGCGCGATGGGCAAGATAATCAGCCGCCAGGACTACTTCCAGGTCCGCGTCGCGCTCGGCAGCGCGTGAATCCCGGACGGCGCGCACAGTTCAGCCGGCCGCCCGCGCTTGGTCCGCCGCGCAGTGCAGCCGCGGCGCGCGCGAATAAGCGGTGTCCTGCCTGCGGGCGCCAGTTTACACCGCGACGTAACGATGCCGTCACCTGCTCGCCGGCGTGTCGGCAGCGACAGTACCGGGCGCGCCGATGTTATGGCTAATCAGACGCCGATTTCGGCCACTTGTTAGCCGTAACGCATGGGTACGGCCATTGCGCCTGGTGGCCGATGCGCGCCATGCGCACGTGGCCGCGACCGGGGCCTGTCCCGAGCGGAGCCGAGGGGCGCGCCCTGGGCGCTCGTGTGGCGTGGCTAGGCCCTTCGGGCCGCCATGGCGGTCGCGGAGCGACGTAGCCACTTTCGGGCTGCGGCCTGCGGCTATGGCTCGCCCTCCGGCCGTTCGCGGCGCTGTCGGCGCGCTATTCCATCCGCCGGCCGGTGGAGAACGAGGACATGTGAACCGCCTAAGGCCCTGCCGTCCACCAACCGGCGAGTGGGTACCAGGCCACCTCCGTCCAGTGGCCCTGCGTGATCCAGACTCGTCGATCCTGGAAGTCCACCATTCCAACCTTGTGGACGCAGCCCCACCTTAGCATCTCGATAGAAGCTCTGCGGGAGAATTGGCGCTGCTCCTCGGGGATCTCAGCGAAATCATGTTGAGTCAGCGACTCGACCGCCTGCGGGTCAGGTCGTCGCCGCCGCGTCTTGGTCAAGCTGAACCAGAGCAATCTGCCGTCCCGCGACCATGCAGGAGCAACTGCCCACCCAGCTTTCCTCAGCCACGTTGGGTAGTTCCTCCCCTCGAACCAGACCAGCCGCTGCAGCCGGCCATTGTCCGGTCCAGCTAGCCACAGCTGGTAGTCCTCACCCATGAATGCAATCCGAGTGCCATCCGGAGACCAGGACGGGGAAGAGCCGAACCCAGCCAGCTGCCGCCGCTTTCCAGACGGCAGGTGAAGCAGATGGAGGCCCTGGCTTCCGCCGCAACGGGAATACGCGACGTGCTCGCCGTCCGGTGATAGGGCAATCTCGCCCGGCGCCTCAGGAAAAGAAGCGATGCACCTCTGGTTCTCCCCGTTCAGGTCCATCGCCCACAATTCGGCATCCTGTTGCTTCGAATTAAGTTGCGCCACCAGAAGGTTGCACTGCCACTGCGCATCTGCTCTCCACACATCCCGCTCGGCCGACCCCAACAGCACCCGAAACCCGCTGCCATCGGTTCCAATTAT
>Ga0307380_10001309_pt1 | contig 36834 bp, 29 predicted proteins | sample UN3MG_FD_202239 | JGI IMG/M metagenome (GOLD analysis project Ga0307380, IMG submission 202239) | Soil microbial communities from Risofladan, Vaasa, Finland - UN-3 | ecosystem: Environmental > Terrestrial > Soil > Coastal area > Acid sulfate soil | place: Finland: Risofladan, Vaasa | collected...
AGGCCTCCCTGATCAAGGGCCTGGAGATCGTGCCCGTGGAGACCCTTGGCCAGCTGGCCATGCAACTCCAGGGACTGGAGGAGATCGAACCCTACCAGCCGGACTGCGACATCGAGGAAGAACCTGCTCCCGAGTACGTCACCAACATGGCTCACGTCAAAGGGCGGGAACACGTCAAGAGGGCGTTGGAAGTGGCGGCCAGCGACGGCCACAACGTGCTCATGACTGGCCCCCCCGGTGCTGGAAAGACACTCATGGCGCGGTCCTTGCCATCTATCCTGCCCAGTATGACCATCGAGGAAGCCCTCGACGTGACCAAGATCTACTCTGTCTCAGGCCTGTTGCCTCCTGAGACACCCCTCATCCGCCATCGGCCGTTCCGCGCCCCCCACCATACCATCAGCCACGCGGGACTGGTGGGCGGAGGGCAGTGGCCCCGGCCGGGAGAGATCAGCCTGGCCCACCACGGAGTGCTTTTCCTGGACGAGGTCCCTGAGTTCGGCACTCGCGTCCTGGAGGTGATGCGACAGCCCATGGAGGACAAGGTGGTGACCATCAGCCGCGCCCAGGGTACCCTCACCTTTCCAGCCAAGTTCACCCTGGTGGGAGCCATGAACCCCTGTCCCTGCGGCTACTTCGGCGACCCCAGCAGGGAGTGCACCTGCGCCCTGTCCATGGTCAGCCGGTACCAGAAGCGCCTCTCGGGACCCTTGCTGGATCGCATCGACATCCACATCGAAGTGCCCCGGGTGGACTACGAGAAGCTCACCGACGATCGTCTGGGCGAGCCATCGGAGGCCATCCGCAAACGCGTGGAGAAGGCCCGCCGCGCACAGCGCCAGCGCTTCGAGAGCACGCCAATGACCTGCAACGCCGACATGGGACCCGCCGAGGTGAGGGAGTACTGCCAGGTCGACGACGCGGGACAGAGCCTGCTGCGCGCGGCCATGGAGCAGCTTCAGATGAGCGCCCGAGCCTTCCACCGGGTTCTAAAGCTGGGCCGCACCATCGCCGATCTCGCTGGCTCGCAGGGCATCGAGACCGCGCACCTGGCCGAGGCCATACAGTACAGGCCTAGGACACACATGTAAGTCTCTCGGCTTGTTACGACGCACTGGATATGCGATGAGGAGCATCGCCAACTCGCACAGAGAGGAGTGTTACTATGGACAGCAGCAAACCACGTTTTCTGACTCTGGCCGTGAAGACCATCATCGTCCACACCATCACCTACATGCTCATGGGTATGCTGGCCCTCACTCTCTTGGGGTATGCGGAGGCCTTCGCCGCCCCATGGATGGCGTGCTGGATGCGACAGACAAATGATACAATGGTTGTGGCAGGGCCCTTGTTCCAACCGGTCCGCGGTTTGCTCTTCGCCCTTGCCTTCTATCCTCTGAGAGAGATCCTCTTCGGCAGGAAGAACGGTTGGCTGGTTTTGTGGTGGCTCCTGGTGGCATTGGGTATCCTCTCCACCTTCGGGCCAGCGCCCGGCTCGGTCGAAGGGATGCTCTACACCGTCATTCCCATACCGCAGCAGATGACGGGTTGGCTGGAGGTCGTGCCCCAGGCGCTGCTGCTTTCCGCGATCCTCTTCTACTGGGTGAATCACCCGGAGAAGAGGTGGTTGAATTGGCTGATGGGGGCTCTGTTCGTTGTTATGCTCATACTCCCGGCCATGGGGCTTTTGGTGACCGCGTTGGGCATAGCCTAGGCGGTGCCGGGCGTGAGGCTTGGATTGTCGTTCGACAATCTCAATAGTTCGCGCAGTCGGCCGAGGCTGTTCAGGGCAGACCGCTTCTATAGTGACACCAGGCAGGAATAGCTCTCTGGAGTTCCACCGGCCTGGGCCACCGCTAGGTAGGCACTCCCGGAGGTATGTGTACGCACCTACACGAAGCGACCCAACGATGTCACAAGGAAGGGCAGAGTGGAGAGATGCTCGGAGAAAAGGGACAGTAGGCCCCTGAGTCACATGCCGTCACTGCAGATGGCCAGATGCTCACCGGATGTGGGGGGACAATCGTGTATGTCTTGCCGTAGCACGTCGGTTTGATGTCCTCATGAACTCGCCTTTGGACCTCCGCCAATGGGTGTAAGCAATAGGCCAACATCCCCGCGAACAAGAGCTCTGGTTATTGCCACTGGCGTTGTGGCAACAACCCTTGTTGTGGCGTGGGGAACGCTTCGGCCCCCTGACAACGCTTTCGACGATGCCTACATTACGTACCGCTACGCAGACAATCTGCGCCGTGGTCTAGGGCTGGTCTACAACCCGGGCGAGTGGGTACTGGGGACGACGACCCCCCTCTACGCAATGCTGCTAGGTCTGCTAGGCCTCGTGACCGCCGATCTCGAAATGATGGCCCACTGGCTGGGCGTTTTCGGTTGGATACTCAGTGTATGGGCAGCCATGACGTTGCTGTGGCATGCCAAATGGCCCCGCGCCGGACTTGTCGCCGGGCTGATGCTTGCGATTGAACCCTCCTTCTTGCCCAACCTGGGCATGGAAACGCATATCCTGGTTGCGCTGATGCTCGGTGTCGCCTGGGCTTGGCTCAGCGGTCGCAAATGGCTGACCGTTTTCCTGGCCGCGGCTCTGCTGCTCATCCGGCAGGATAGCGCCTTATGGCTCCTTTTGCTTGGTCTCGAAGTCTGGCGCAGAGAGCGCAGCTTCCCCTGGCGCGAAGGCGTGTCCACTGTTTTGCTCGCCTCGCCCTGGTTTGCCTTTGCCTGGTGGCGATATGGCTCCATCCTGCCCAACAGCGTCCACGCCAAGCTCGCCCAACACCAACTGATGCCGGTCACTGGTCAATCCTCATTTTGGGACACGTTCTTGAAAACCGGCACTGCCGGGATCCACCCGCTGGCGGTCGGGATCATGGTGGCGGCCACCGTGCTAGGTATCTGGGCATTAGTCCGCTACGCTCGCACCCTGTGGTGGCTTGTGGGGTGGACAATCCTGTATGTGGCCATCTATGCCTGGCTTGACGTAGGCACTTTTCCCTGGTATTTTGTTCCACCGCTGACGGTGGCCACCCTGGTCATGGCCCTGGGGTTTGGCTATCTCCTGGGAGACCGAGCACACAGTGGGGAGCGGACACCAGAGACTCGCGGCCGAATCGGCTCAAGGCTGCCGGCGGCTTTCGGCATCCTTCTGTTGCTGGCCCTCCTTCTCAACCGCGGGGCACACATGCGGGCAACTAGCACATGCCCCGGGTACAGTGCGTCCTACGTTCCGGTGGGGCGATGGCTGGCCGACAACACACCCGCCGACTCGACTGTCGCCTCAATCGAGATTGGTGTCATCGGTTATATCTCCCGGCGTCCCATACTCGACACAATGGGGCTAGTCAGCCCTGACATGGCCCGTCACCAACTCGGTTGGGTGGAAACACTCGCGTACGCCCTCAACGTCCACCAGCCGGATTATGCGGTGGCTCTGCGGGACACGGCCTGGGATGGCATCGTTGACAGGTGGTGGTTCCGGGAACGGTATGAGCCGGTGGCCCATTTTGGCGAGACAACCATCTATGGCCGCCGCCAAGCGCCCGACGAGATGATCGAAATGCCCCTCCAAATCAACTACGTGGATGGCCTGACGGTCAACGGAGCGACGGTGAACAGCGATGCAATTCGGCCGGCCATGACATTGGAAGTGTGGCTGCATGTCCACGTACAATCGCCCCCGCCTGCCAGCTATCAGTTCACTCTGTACTTGGCAGATGCGCAGACACACGAATACTTCGGAGTCACGACGGCTGAGCCCTTTGACGGGCGTTATGATAGCCTGCGCTGGCAGGCTGGTGATCAGCTCGCGATTCCCATGCGACTCAAGGTGCCAGACGACCTACAACCGGGCACGTACCGCTTGGGGATCATAGTCTACGACATACAGCGCGAAGCGGGCCTGCCTTTGCGGGATCTGCCCGGTGTGGCAAATCCGGATGTCCGTGTAGGGTGGTTCCGCCTTGGTTCTCCGCCGCGGGCGTCGGCACCGTCGCAGCTGAAAGAGCAACCATTGAAGGTGCGTTGGGAAAATGGGATTGAACTGACCGCCATCTGGCTGCCGTCCCAGCCGCTTGCCGCCGGCGCCGGGCTGCGCGTGCAATTCGCGTGGCAAACGTCGCAGCCACTCAGCCGGGATCTGACCGTATTCGTTCACCTGGTAAATGCTCAAGGTGAGATTGTCGCCCAACAGGATCGTCCGCCCTTCCACGGGCGCTGGCCCACACCGGTTTGGCGACCGGGTGAAGTGCTACGAGACACCTACGAGCTTGAATTGCCAGATGCGCTGCCAGCTAGTCGCTACGCGCTGCGCTTTGGCTTCTACGATCAAGCTGGGCGTCTGATGCTAGGAGACGAGAGTGGCGACTATTGGCTAGTGCCTGATGCAGTTCAGGTCGAGGGTCAGCCACTCAAGCCACCGACTGTAACCTCAAGCCTGCAAGACCGGAGTGAACAAGCCGCAAGAACATGATTCGATGACCGTTCTCCATCGTCGCAACGGAGGAGTGAGGCGCACGGCTGACTCCAAGCAACAGCGACGGGTATCCACGTGGGACTGCTGTGGGTGGTCTGGCGGAGACACCGCGCCCACCAAAGCTGAGAAAGGGCCTGGAATCTCTGGACACACAAGGGATAGTGTTGTAGAATAGAGCCGCCCCGAGCCGCCACTATCTGCTTCGAGAGGAGGCTGCAGATGAAACCCATTTGTGTTCTCCGAGCAGTGCTGGTGCTTGCTTGCCTGACGCCTCTCGCTAGCCTCGTCAACTGCGTTCTCGCCCAGGAACCAGTCTTCCAAGAGACCTTTGACGACCCGACTCTGCCCCGCTGGGAGCATTCTCCCAATGCGACAGTCGTCGGTGGGGCGCTGCACATCGGACCAGACGGCTTTGCCTTCCATCCCGCCAGGTGGGGCGACATGAGCCTTGCCGTCCGGGTGCGACTCCTTGGCGAAGGAGAACTCCTCATCCGCTACCGCTGGAGCGAGGATGCCAACTACTCAGTCCGCCTTCGGCCCGACCGGGTGGCAGTACAGAGACAGCTTCTCGGGCCGCCAGAGGACCTGGGCACTGCCACTGCCGTCATTCCAACCGGCGAGTGGGTGGAGGTGCGCGTGACGGTGACCGGTGGCGAGCATCTCTTAGCTCTGAACGGCTCTCCCCTGCTCACGGTCATCGATTCCGACCCGCTGCCGGAGGGCGGTGTAGGATTCCTCGTCCAGGGCGAGGCCGCTGGCGAGTTCGATAGCCTGGAAGTAGCCGCCGGCGGTCAGGCGCCACCCCCGGCCGAGGCCACTCTAACGTCTGAACCGACTTCGGCACCTCCACCTCCCATCTCCCGAGCAGACGTTCCGGCCTACCAAGCAGCATCCTGGGTGCATCTGGGCGGGCCACCGGGCGGTCTGGGGTACGACATCCGCTATAAGTTCGACGATCCAAGCACCTGGTACGTCACCGACGCCTACACGGGCTTCTTTTTCAGCCATAATCGAGGTTTGACCTGGGAGCCCAGCAACGAGGGGATCGCCCGGTTGGAAGGAACTACCATCGTCCCGATCTTCAGCGCCACGGTAGATCCCCACAATCCGGACATCATCTGGATAGGAACTCAGTTTTCCGGTCACATCTACAAATCCACCGACGGCGGCCTTACCTGGACCCAGATGGACAACGGCGTTGAGCCAAATCAGGGGCACAGCTTCCGGGGCTTCACCATTGATCCGCGCACTTCAGACATCGTCTATGCTGCCGCGGAAGTGGAGGCCTACGTCTTCCGTGATGCGGGTACGCTCCCCGACGCCCGTGACGAGACACAGGGCGGACGGGTCTACCGCACCACAAACGGCGGAGAGAGCTGGGAGTTGATCTGGGAGGGCGTCGCCCTGGCTCGCTACGTCTGGATCGATTCCACCGACCCCGACGTGCTATACGTCTCAACCGGCTTCTTTGACCGCCATCCGCTGAACAAACCGGAGAATCCCACCGCGACGGACAGCGGCGGAATCGGCATCCTCAAGAGCTTCGATGGCGGGCAAACCTGGATTGAACTCGGCCACGAACGGGGCATCGAGAACCTTCAGATTAGCAGCCTGTATATGAAGCCTGACGACCCTCAATCGCTGCTGGCCGGTGGTGGGACATTCTATGTTCCCCCGCTGATAGTCGACGGAGTGGAGGCCGAGCACGGCGGTGTCTACCTCACGACGGATGGTGGCGAATCCTGGGAGGCTGTCGTCGAAAACGAGGTCATCACCTCAGTAGAGTTCTGCGAGAAGGACCCGCAGATCGCCTATGCAGGTGGTGCCAAGGCCGTGTACCGTAGCGATGACGGCGGCCACACTTGGCAGCGCTTTGGCGATGACGCGAGGAGAACCTGGGGGCCGCCCGGTCTCAACCCCGGGGTACCGGTCGATATCCAGGTTGACCCTGAGGACTGCAGCCGCCTGTTTATCAACAACTACGTCGGAGGCAACTTCCTTTCCACGGATGGTGGGCAGACGTGGACGGTGGCTACCCAGGGCTATTCCGGTGCTGCTCCCACGCGAGTGATTGTCGATCCCAAAGACTCTCGGCACGTCCTCGCGGCCTCGCGCATGGCTCCCTTCGTCAGCCACGACGGCGGCCTGACCTGGGAGGGTCTGCTCTACCCCGAACTCCTTTCAGGCATCGGCACCCTGGAACTCGATCCCGGCGACTCTGATCACATGCTGGCTTCCGCCAATGTCGTCCTGGCCCCGATCTTGGAGACGTACGACGGCGGGAAGCAATGGGTGCCACGTCTCGACTGGTTCAATCGACTCCCACCCGGCACGGGCGAATTGGATTGGGCTCGCCTCCGGCCGACACGTATCGCCTTCGCACCATCCGACCCCAGCATCGTCTACGCTGCCACACTGCACGCACCAGCGGATCCGGACATGCCGCTGCCAGAGGACTGGCGTCTTGATGGGATGGGAGTCTATCGCTCCACCGACGGCGGGCAGACCTGGGAACCCGCCAACGACAATATGACCGAAGGACTCGGCTTGGGGTGCATCGCTGTCGATCCCACCGATCCGCAGATCGTCTACGCGGGCGCCTATTTTGATCGGGGACTGTTCAAGACGACCAACGGCGGGGCCACCTGGACCACCATCAACGAGGGGTTACCGCAGCCTTATGGCTACTTCGATGCGATAGCTGTCGATCCGGCCAACCCGCAGGTTGTCTACGCCGGTGGGCGGCGGGGTGTGTTCAAATCCACCAATGGCGGCGCATCGTGGGCGCAGTTGACAGCCGGGCTCGACCCGCTGGGAGGGGCGACCGCGATCGCCGTCGACCCGACCAACTCCCAAGTTGTGTATGTGGGTACGTCGCGCCTTGGCGTCTTTTGCACAAATGATGGCGGGACCCGATTCCAGCCACTCCGTCAGGGCCTTGACGAAGCGGGAAATCTGGCCATCGCCGATCTGTCGCTGAGCGCGGATGGAACGGTGCTCTACGCTGCGGTGACCGGCGGCGGGGTTTACCGGCTGGGAACGCCTTCTGGGCCCTTGCCCGAGGCATCGCCAACGGCGCAGGTTGGCCCTGTCCTGCCCGTCGGCACTCCATCAGAAGCTGCGCCGCCAGCGTTGATCCCCATTCCCTGCGGAGGAGTAAGCATCTGCCCCGGGGCAACAGCGTTGCCGTTGGCCCTGCTGGGCCTGGTCTGGATTTCCCGTCGAAGGAAGTGACCCCGTGAGAGCAAGATGGCTCTCTATCATCGCGGCGCTTCTCTGCATGGGGGCGGTGCTCTGGGCGGCGTGCAGCACTGCTGTGCCCGTGTCTTCGCCTTCGCCGTCAGGTATCGAGTACCCTGTGCCTCCAGACACGGTTTCGGGCGTGGTACTGGGCAGCGACGGCCCGCTGGGCGGCGCCAGGGTGCGCGTCCAGGCCACGGACAATACAACGACGACCGACGCCGACGGTTCCTTCTCCCTCAGTGGTCTCACGGCCAGCGAGCCCGTCACCATCACCGCCTGGAGCGAGGGCTACTACGTGGGCTGGACCAGTACCCCCCCAGGTGCAGAGCCGGTCACCATCACCATCGAACCCCACTACTCCACCGACAACCCCGACTACGCCTGGTTCTCCATGGAGGGCACTGAGGGATCCAGGAGTTGTGGCCACTGCATGGCTGACCACTACGCGGAGTGGCTGGAAGACGCCCACTCCCAGTCCGCAGCCAATCCGCGCTTTCTGACCATGTACAACGGCACCGACGTGCAGGGTAATCAAAGCCCCCTCACCCGCCGCGTCTACAGGCGCGACTATGGTTCGTTCCCCCTGCGTCCCGACCCCAACGAGCCCTACTACGGACCTGGCTACAAGCTGGACTTCCCCGACACGGCGGGCAACTGCGCTGCCTGTCACGTGCCTGCACCAGCGGCCAAGCCGGGCGGGGCCTATGCCGCCGATCCCAACCAGGTCTCCGGTATCGAGGCGGAGGGGGTCTTCTGCGAGTTCTGCCACAAGATCGGAGGCGTGACCCTGGACCAGGACACTGGCCTCCCCTATCCCAACATGCCCGGCGTGCTCTCCGTGCGCCTCTACCGGTCGGCGGGGGAAGATGTACTGTTCTTCGGTACCTTCGACGACGTTACCCGCCGGGTCAGCTACCTGCCCCTGGAAGAGGAAAGCTCCTTCTGCGCCCCGTGCCACTTCGGCGTCTTCTGGGACACGGTGATCTACGACTCCTATGGGGAGTGGTTAAGAAGCCCCTATAGCGATCCTCAGAGCGGCAAGATCTGCCAGGACTGTCACATGCCGGTTACCGACGCCACGCACTTCGTACTCCCGGACAAGGGCGGGCTGGAACGCCCTCCGGGACGCATCTTCAATCATCGCATGCCCGGTGCCATGGACGAAGAACTGCTCCAAAATGCGGTGACCATGACCACCACAGCCCAGATCGAGGGCAGCACCGTGATCGTGCACGTGGAGATCACCAACGACCAGACGGGCCACCACGTGCCCACGGACTTCCCAGGACGCCACCTCATAATGCTGGTCCAGGCCAGGGACGCCGATGGCAATCTCCTCACCCAGCTCGAGGGACCGACGGTGCCCGAGTGGGGCGGCATCGGCGATCCCACCGAGGGATACTACGCTGGCCTGCCCGGCAAGGCCTTTGCCAAGGTGCTCCAGGAGCTCTGGACTGAGATCTCCCCGTCGGTGGCCTACTGGAACCCGACCCGCATTGTGAGCGACAACCGCCTTGCCGCCTTCGCTACGGATGCCAGCACCTATGCCTTCGCCGCCCCGGACGAAGGTGAGGTGACGGTGGAGGTCACCCTGCTGTCCCGCCGGGCCTTCGCGGAGTTGATGGACCAGAAGGGCTGGGATGTGCCCGACATGATCATGGAACAGCAGGTGCTACGCATCCCGCTGGACCGATAGGACAGAGTACGTGTACAATCGCGGCATCTTGAGCCGTGTTCTCAGGCTGTCCGGCGCCGTCGTCGACCAAGGAAGCACGCGAACCATCGAGCTCACCCTTTCAATAATCTCAGATCTTGCTGGAAGGAGAGAGGTCTATGATTGCCAGAACCTGGCACGGGGTGACACCAGAGGACAAGGCGGAAGAGTTCCTGGAATACGTGAAGAGGACGGGAGTGCCTGGCCTCGGATCAACACCAGGCAACCTTGGGGTGCTAGTCTTCCGTCGAACCGATCAAGGGCAAGTTCATTTTCTATTGACATCCTTCTGGGAATCCCGCGAGGCTATCGCCAAGTTTGCCGGTCCCGACATCGAACGAGCTCGATACTATCCAGAGGATGAGAAGTATCTGATTGAGCTGGAGCCCAGAGTGATTCATTACGAGGTTGTCGTCGGTCAGGAGATGCTGGAATAGACGAGTCTCGGCAGCCTGACGCCTGCACCTGGGTGGCAGCTATGGACCTCTCGGCGTCTAGGAGGGCTGGGACGTGCCAGATACGATCATGGAGGAGCAGACAGAGCGAATCCCTGTGACTCGCAGCGAGAGACAAGCCTGGCCGCAGCCGTGGCCCCTGCTTGAGCTGACCAGTACGTTCGAACGAAGGAGGCCGAGATGAGAAGCACGTTGGCGGGAACTCTGCTATTCTGTATGACCCTGCTGATGGTCGTCTCCAGCTGTGCTCAGCAGGCGACGGTGGGACCTCCAACTACCGGGCCACCTCCGGAACGATCGCCGACCCCGCAACCCACTGCCACCGAGACTGCCCCACCGACCCCCACTGAGACGGTCACTCCACCGCCGCCCACGGCGACGCCGACCATGACTCAGCCCCCTACTCACACACCGGGGCCTAGGATACTTGCCTTCCAGATCACGCCGACCGTCACGGCCAACGTTGGCGACGTACTCGCCATGTCCTGGCAGGCAACGGGCGAGCGGGCCGAGATCTGCCCCGTCGGTGCCCTGGGACCCATCGAGCAGCTTTGCCGTGCCGTGTCCATATCGGGGGGCACACAGTGGACAATCGACGAAGAGGCGATGAGCTACTCCGGCTTTGCCCTGCGGGCCTGGTATGGCGCAGCCAGTACGCTGAAGGTCGTCGATGTCAAGCTTCAGTGCCAGAACCTGCGCCAGTGGTTCTTCCCCAACCCCCCGCAGAACTGCCCCGCCGCCCAGGCCGCTACCTCCTACGCTGTCGGTCAGTATTTTGAGCGCGGCTTTATGCTCTGGATCCAGGAGCCAGACAGCTTCTACGTCTTCTATCAGGGCCAGGACGCAGCAGGGTTTCAGACCTTCGACTGGGTCATTGACCCCGGCTCGGCGCTCAAGCCGGGCGCCTCGCCCGACAACCGGGTTGGGGAGCCTACGCCGGCTGGCCTGTTCGAGCCGGTGAGCGGCTTTGGCATGGTCTGGCGAGGAGAGATCAACGGCATCCGCCCCGATGTGCGCGAGCGCCTGGGCTGGGCGACCGAGCCCGAGTTCGCCTTCGAGAGCGCCCACCAATGCATGACCCTCTCGCTGATGCGCTACTGGGTCTGTTTCCAGCGCGGACCGCGCGGCGAGATCCTGCGCCTGTACCCTGATTCGACCGCCCAGGCGCGCTTTGTTTGGGACGAATGGTAGAACGGTCGCCGTGAACCAGGCCAGCGGATGATGTCCACCTGCACCGTCGCCCTGCTTCAAGTGACCTCCGCCGGGCTAGACTGGGCGGCCAACCTGACCAATAACCCGGCCATCGACACCTCGCAAGCCTGGTCGCCCGAGGGGACGCAGATCGCCTTCGAGAGGACCGAGACGGCGACTTGGAGATCTACATGATGAACGCCGATGGTTCGGCTCAGACCAACCTGACCAACAACCCAGCGGCGAACGACATCAGCCCTACCTGGTCCCCCGACGGCACCCAGATCTTCTTCCGATCGGATCGGGATGGCGAAAGGTTCGACTACAAACCATACGTGATGAACGCCGACGGCTCCGGTGTCAGTCCGGTGGAATAGGCCTGTTCCCGAATAGCGGTGACATGCGCCAGTGAGCGGGCTGGTAGCCTTTTCTACCACAGCTCGCTGTGCCAGTACCCGTTGCTGTCGAAAAGGATCACCCAGCTCCCGTCGGGCGCGAAGGCCACCTGCTTGATCTCCGAACCGTCATCGTGGAGCTCGGTGAGAGCATCTTGCACCGCTGGGGAGGCCACAGCTCAAGTAGTCATTCCTGCCGCACAGAACGACCCAATCCCCCTCCCGGGTGAACGCTACTTGCTTGATCCCCTATCCCGCTGAGTTGACCTTGTCCATTCGTCTCCGGAATCGTCCAAGAACTCTAGAAGGGTCGGACGCGCCATAAGCCTGCCAGACACCCCGCGACATACTTCAATTTCCTACGAATTGCGGCTATTTGACATCCAACGCTTGACATTATCAGCAAATTCTGCTATACTATGATACGAATCTCGCAGAAGGGCGCATTGTTGTTCGATTCCCGGTGCAGGTATCTTCCAGGGTCGCGCTGGGGCGAGGACATGCCAGGACCTCTCCTTCGTGGACAGAGCACGTTCACGTCCCTGGTCGCCGACGGCGCATGGACAGCTCGATAGGCAGCCGGTCTTCAGCCTCGCTGCGAAGGGAGGTGCAACTTGCCTCGAGCGATTGACAATCTGGATCGGAAGATAATCGTCATTCTCCAGCGAGATGGTAGGACGCCCTATGTGGAGATGGCCCGCGCCCTCGATGTGGCTGAAGGGACCGTCCGCAGGAGGGTGGAAAACCTGATCGCCGAGGGAGTGATAGGGATCGCAGCGGTGACCGATCCCTTCAAAGTCGGAATAGGCATTGTCGCTCTCATCGACCTGGATGTCGATCCCGGGCACCTCGACGACGTGGGCATGAGGCTGGTCGAGATGCCATGCGTGCGGGTGGTGGCCTATACCACGGGCGTTCACGACCTCTTCGTTGAAGCGCTATTTCCCTCCCAGCAAGAGCTTTTGGCCTTCCTGAAGGACGAGTTGCCACAGATCACGGGAATCAGGCACACGGACACATCCATGGTGCTCGGGATGTTGAAGAGAAGCTATGAGTGGGAGATACCTGACGTAGCGTAGTTCATAGCCCTGTGGATGGCTTTCGCGAAAGGAGGTGACGCCTAGCAGGCAGAGCAGAGCATTGAGCCACATTCGTTGGAAGGAAGGATGAGTCATACCGAAAGGAGGCAAGAAGTGGCCCGGTTTGTAAAGCTTACAGTTTCAGTGCTTCTGTTGGTCGCGGTTGCAGTGAGCGGCTGTGCTCCAGCAGCCACGCCAGCGCCAGAACCGACTCCCACAGAGGCGGCGCCTCCCCCGGAGGCTACGCCAACCACCGAGGTAGTCGCCACGCCGACCCCTGAAGAGGCAGGACCCAAGGAGGGTGGAACTCTTGTCATCTCCCTGGGGACAGACGTTCCCATCTTCGATTCCGTGTATGCCAGTGGGATTCCCAACCTGGGGATAATCCACCTGGTGACGGAGGGCCTGACCCGAATCGATCCGGAGGGGGGAGAGCCGAAGGTGCTGCCCGTTCTCGCCGAATCATGGGAACAATCCGCCGATGGTGAGACCTGGACCTTCAAGCTCAGAGAAGGGGTCATGTTCCATGATGGCACCCCCTTCAATGCAGAGGCCGTGAGATTCAACATCATGGACAGGATGCTGAACCCGGACACCAAAGCCCTGGCCGCGTCAGCCTTTTCCATGATCGAGTCGGTGGAAGTGGTGGACGAGTACACCGTCAACATCACCACCGACGGGCCCTTCGCGGGTCTACCGGCTCAGCTGGCCTATTCCCCGATGGCCATGAACAGCCCAACCCAAGTGCAGAAGTTGGGGAATGAAGACTACCATACAGCCCCCATGGGTACCGGCCCCTTCAAGTTTGTGCACCATATCAAGGGGCAAGAGGTGCTCGTTGAAGCCAACGAGGACTACTGGGGCGGGGCTCCGTACCTCGATGCCATCGCCATGAGGCCCATCCCCGAGACGGCCTCACGGCTCATGGCTCTGGAGGCTGGCGACAGCCACGTAATCTACCACGTACCGCCGCGCGATGCCCAGAGGTACATAGATGATCCATCGCTGGGTATCGAAGTCCTGACACCCCCGCAGCAGCGGACGATATTCGTGGGCATGAACGTGAAGTGGGGCCCCTTCCAGGACGTGAAGGTCCGTCAGGCCCTCAACTACGCTATTGACCAGCAGGCGATCATCGACAGCATCTTGATGGGGCTCACCGAGCCGATGGACTCGCCGCTACCCCCCACATGCGTCTGCTACCAATCGACGAAGAACTACGCCTACGACCCCGACAGGGCAAGGGAGCTTCTGGCAGAGGCAGGATATGCTGATGGCTTCAAGGCGACGCTGCACTATGGCGCTGGGAGGTACCTGCTGGACAGCGAGGTAGTGGAAGCCGTGCAGTCGTACCTCGCTGACGTCGGCGTGGACGTCGAGGTAGTCGCGCTTGAATGGGCAGCCTTCCAAGCCGCTCAGAAGAAACCCTTGGAAGAGACCGAGGTACAGATGTTCTTCGTGGGCTGGGGCAATCCCACCGTGGATCCCGACCTGGGGACCTACACGTACCGTGAGGCCTCCTGGCCACCTGGGCTGAACGCTATGTTCTACAGCAACCCCGAGCTCGAACAGCTTATCCCCGAGCAGAGGGCAGCCACGGACCCTGCGGCACGCTGTGATATCGTGAACGAGATCCAAGAGATCATCATGGAGGATGCTCCCCAGATCTTCCTCTACTATGAGCCGCAGGTCCATGCCAAGAGGAGCGAGGCCATGGACGTGACTATTTCCCTAACTGAGCGGATCGACCAGATGCACAAAGCATGGCTGGACACCCCGTAGAGACAAGAGAGCCCGCCCCTCGCGAGGGGCGGGCTCTCCTTTCCAAAGCGGAAGGCTATCGGGAATGGGACGCTACATCGCATATAGGCTGATCTTGACAGTCTTTGTACTATTGGGAGTGTCCCTCGCCATCTTCTTCATGATCAGGCTTGTCCCAGGAGATCCTGCCGAGCTCCTGGCGGACCAATGGGCGACAAAGGAAGACATTGAGCAACTACGAAGAGACATGGGGCTGGACAAGCCGATCACGGTCCAATACCTGATCTTCATGGACAGACTTCTGCACGGCGACCTGGGCAACTCTGTCATCACCAAGGTGCCCGTAACCAGTGAGATAGCGGCCAAGTTTCCCAGTACTCTCAAGCTGGCGGTGACGGGAACTATCATCGCCGTAGTCATAGGCAGCCTGGCAGGGACAATCTCGGCAGTCAGGCCCTATTCCATCTTCGATAATACAGCTATGATACTTGCCTTGTTGGGGGTATCTACCCCCGCGTTCTGGCTGGGTCTCATGTTCATGCTTGTCTTTTCTGTTCACCTGGGTTGGTTTCCAGCCATGGGCGCTGCCACTCCCAAACATCTTGTCCTCCCCAGCCTGACCTTGGGCCTTCTTACAGCGGGAGTAATCGCCAGGCAAAGCAGGTCGAGCATGCTACAGACCTTGCAGGAGGACTACATAGTCACGGCAAGGTCCAAGGGGCTGAGAGAAAGAGTCGTCGTCTACAAGCACGCCCTGAAGAATGCCCTTATCCCCGTGGTGACCATCGTGGGACTTCAGTTCGGACACCTGCTGGGAGGAACGGTGCTCGTGGAGAGCGTGTTCAGTTGGCCCGGGATGGGGAGGTTACTGGTGGATGCCATATTCACCAGAGACTATCCCATCATCCAGGGGGCTGTGCTGATGTTCGCCATGGCCTTCGCTTTGGTCAACCTCGGAGTGGACCTCCTCTACGGCTTGCTCGATCCGAGGATAGGGTATGAGTAGAGTAGGCACGGGTGAGGATAGGACGCAGAGGCGAGGAACTCCATACGCCAAGGGGTAGATTCTACTTGAAGAGTCTTATCCTAGATCATCATCACTGCCGACGCCCAGCGAGGCCCGCGGGGAAGCCGACAGGACCACGCCACACGCTGAGCGAGAATGCACGAGGGCAGCATAGCTCGCCACCACCGTTCTGTTGCCCCCACAGCTGCTCCTTACCTCAGTACTAAGGAACTACCTGTGACCTTGACGCAAGGCAGAGCATTCAGGAGCCTGCTCAGGAACAATACCGCAAAACTGGGTTTCGCAATCGTTGTTCTGAACGTCATGGTGGCCGTTTTCGCTCCCCTTATCACCCCTTTTAGCCCTACCTCAGCAAACCTGAGTGAGATCGTGCAACCCCCTTCGCGCAGCCACCCGCTGGGGACGGATGAGCTGGGGCGTGACATCCTGACCAGAATAGCCTATGGCAGCAGGATCTCGCTCACTCTAGGCATCATATCTGTTGGCATAGCTTTGCTTGGAGGGGTAGTCCTGGGAACCCTCGGCGGGTATTTCGCCGGCTGGCTCGACCTGACCATCATGCGCCTTATTGATGTGATACTGGCGTTTCCCCCGCTACTGCTCGCCATAGTAGTGATCAGTATTCTGGGACCAGGAATCCGGAACGCCATGATAGCCGTGGGTATAGCACAACTGCCCGTCTACGCTCGATTGGTGAGAGCAGAGGTGCTATCCAACAAGGCACGAGAGTTTGTGGTAGCAGCCAGGGCCATTGGAGCAAGCGACCTCAGGATCATGGCCAGACATATTCTACCCAACTCCATAGCTCCCATCATCGTGCAGTCTACACTCAATATCGCCACAGCCATTCTTTCCGCTGCCGCTCTCGGCTACCTGGGTCTGGGAGCCCAACCCCCTACACCGGAGTGGGGGACCATGCTCAGCAAAGGCCGTCTATACCTTCGTGTGGCTCCGCATGTGACCACCTTTCCCGGTTTGGCCATCGTGATAACCGTATTGGGTTTCAATCTGTTCGGAGACGGCCTCAGGGATGCCCTGGATCCCAAAATGATGACAGTGCGTAGGTAGACCGAAAGCACAACTGATATAGGAGAGGAGAAGGGTTGCGGATGAGTGCTCATGCCCTTGAGCGGATATGCCGCAAGGTAGTTGGCGAATGCGTTGGTTTGAAGAAAGGCGAGTCCTGCCTGCTGGTGAGGGACTTCGAGACCACAGAACTGCACCGAGCTTTGGAAGCCGCGATTCGCAGCCATGGGGGGATCCCCATTGTGGCGAGCCTCCCCGAGACAGCCTATGTGGATGGCCTTCTTCCCACTCGGCTGGAGACAGCGATGAAGTCCGGCGACGTCGTACTCATAAACACGAGGGAGATCTTCCCTCACGGACCTCGCAGGTCTGCCACGGGGACCGGGGCCAGGCTCCTCTCTATGTGCATGGTGTCCGAAGAGATGGCTCTCCGGGCGCTAAACGTGGACTACGATCAGCTATCCCGCGTCACCAGACGGGCAGCGGATCTTCTATCGCGGGCCTCAGAGGTAGTGATCAGAAGCCAGGCAGGGACGGAGATCCGAATGGACATCACTGGCCGGCCTGTAACCTACCTCGACGGTCTGGCCCGAGAGCCTGGGAAGTCCACGGGGCTACCCGCGGGAGTGGTCGCCCTCGCGCCGGTGCCAAACACGGCAGAGGGTCGAGTCATCCTGGATGGGAGCATCCACCACATGGGACTGTTACGCAAGCCGGTGATCCTGACCGTGAAGAAGGGGAGGATCGAGACCATAGAGGGAAGCGACGAGGCAGAGGCGCTCCGTAGCATGCTGGGCGCTGCCGATGAGAACGCACGGTGCATCGCAGAAGTAGGCCTGGGCACCAACCTCAAGGCTACCTACACGGGCAACCTGGTGGAGGACGAGCGGGTGAGCGGTTCCGGCCATATCGGCTTCGGGCGGAACACCCACATCGGTGGGGACATCGAGAGCGCACTGCACACGGACGCCACAATCAGGAAGCCGAGCATCTACCTCGACGGTGAAACGATAGTCAAAGAAGGGAGGCTACTGGTTGAACCCTGAGACCCAGAGTGTATCCGAAATGGAAAAAGAGATCTTGCGGAGGATCGATGACGGATACGTAGTGGATCTCCTGCAGAAGCTGGTCAGGATTCCCAGCATAGCCCCTCCATGCCAGCTGGAAGAGATCGCCTCCTTCGTGGGCGAGGAGATGCGAAGCTACGGACTTATGGTGGTGACGGCGGGCGACCATGGCCAGGGTTGGGCAAGGCCCAATGTCTTGGCAACTCTAGACGCGGCAGGGGAAGAGTGGGGTCTCATCCTCAACGCACACACGGATGTGGTTCCACCGTACGATCTCTCTCAGTGGAAGGTCGACCCATTCGCAGGCGAGATCATTGATGGGACTATCTATGGGCGTGGCACTGCGGACACCAAGGGTAGTCTTGCGGCGATGATGGCCGCCGCCCGGGCCATAGCCCAGTCCGGCGTCGATCTCCGGAAGACCCTGGCCGTTGTCGCCTGGGCGGGTGATGAATGGACGCCTCCGGATGCCGAGTGCTTCAATGGTGAGACCTATATGGCCACACACGGATTCCTGAAGCCCGCCCCCTACATCGGAGGGGAACCCTACGATCTCAAGATCTGCTATCTCTCCAGGGGCAGAATATGGTTTGACTTTCGGGTTGGTGGAGAGGCAACTCACTCCGCTACCGGTAAGGGCATCAATGCCATCCTCAAAGCCATCAAACTCATCCAGGGGGTCTACCAGATCGGGGTAGGCGGACATCCAGTGCTGGGAGCAGATACGATCAACGTAGGCACCATCCAGGGGGGCACTCAAACAAACATGGTGCCCGACGAATGCAAGGTGACCTTCGACATTCGCTTTGCCCCTCCGCTGACCGCAGCAGGCGTGCAACGGATGGTGGATGAGTTGACAGAGAACCTGCGGGCGAGCGATGCCAATTTCAGGCTGCTACAGATGCGAATACCGGAAAGGAGGGAGCCTATAGAGTTCCCCAGCGATGGAATCCTGGTTCGAGCAATGCGCAGGGCTGGGCAGGTCGGCTTGGGACGCGCGCTGGAGCTCGGTGGAGCTCTTTCCTTCGGCGACATCGCCGATTGGAAGGATGAGGTGGGCATAAGAGAAGCATGTCTCTTCGGACCCGGCAAGACGAAGCAAGCTCACGCCATCAACGAGCGCGTTGAGATGGCCGATGTCATCGCTGCGGCCAAGGTATACGCCCTCACCGCATTGTACTGCTGTGGGTCCGCCCCTTGAGCCGGTCTGGCTGCGTCACATGCACAAGACAAGAGGCAGCACACAGCGCGGCTCAACTTGATCGGATCCATATCCACACCCAGTGAACAGATAGCATAACTGGAAAGGAGGTAGATGGCTCACACAGGCCGGTGAGGCAACATTACATGTGACTATCTCGGTCAAAGGGCAGACAGAGCCTAGATACAAACACAGGAGGAGCAATGCTATCCAGGGATGAGTACCTGAAGATGCCCTTGAAGGAGCGGTTCATCAAACTAGATCCCGAGCAAGAAGCGCGGGCAGAGGAATTACACCGGAACTCTCTGGTCATAGACCTCCACACTCACGTGCTTCATGAGGACTTCGGGGCATACGTCCCCCGAATTCAGAGCTCTCAGGTCGACGGCTTGTTTGAGGCCGTAGGCGCGGTGGCAGAGGACTTCGCGCTGTCCATGAATGACCTGGGGAGGTATTTGAAGGAGATAGAAAAACACCCGGACTTCATGCCCGCATACTGCGCCCAGGATTTCCTCGAAGCCAAGAAGCAGGGCAAGCAGGCGGTGATGTTTCAGCTGGAGCCCCAGAGCTTCGGTAGAAAGATTGATCGTGCGGAGATCGCCTATGGACTGGGCATCAGAATGGCGCTCCTGGTCTTCAACACCCGCAACTACGTAGGGGACGGGTGCGGTGAAAGGACCAATGCGGGGCTCAGTTATCTGGGGCTGGAACTCGTGGAACTCATGAACAGTTTGGGCATGCTCATCGATCTCTCGCACTGTGGGATTCAGACCACCCTCGACGCCATTGAGGCCTCGAAGGATCCTGTGATGTGCAATCATGTTGGAGCCCGCGCGTTGTATCCATCGATGAAGAGACTGAAGACGGATGAAGAGCTGAAAGCGCTGGCCAAGAAGGGCGGCATCGCAGGCGTCTCGGCGATCCCCAACCAGCTAAGCGGGAATGTAGAACAGGGGATCGAGGACATGTTGAATCACATCGACTACATCGTCAAGCTAATCGGCGTGGATCACGTGGCCATTGGCCTGGACATCGTCTTCGGAGATCACGTTGAGTATCACAGAAAGGCCGCCAAGACTACCTTCAAGCTGGACTACATCGGTCAAGGTTTGGACGCGCCTTATATGTATGGGATCGAGAGTCCCGAAGAATGGCCCAACATCACCCGTGGCCTCGTGTCCAGAGGATACAGCGACGAGGAGATCAAGAAGATCCTCGGGGGGAATGCCCTTCGGATCATCGAGGAGGTCGTTGGATAGGCCGGGGTTGACGGGAGGCCAGGCAGCGCCCTTTGATTCCTGGCCTCCTGTTGGGCGTCCGAACCCATGGTCTCAAAGGGCGGCCGATACGCAGAGGCCTGGCGAAGAAAAGCGCATAGGGTTGGAACAGTACGAAAGGTCGGACGAGTGATGATACCCAGAGATGAATACCTCAAGATCCCCCTGAAGGATCGCTTCATTAGTCTGGATGAAGATCAAGAGGCGCGTGCAGAGCAACTGCACAGGGATTCCCTGATCATCGACATACACACTTGCATGCTAGAAGATCGGCTAGTTCAACAGGATTTCTTCGAGAACGTCCCCCGAATTCAGCGCTCCGGGATCAATGGATTCATTGAAGAGGTAATCCCCTTCGATGAGGAGTTTGGACCCTCGATGGAGACCCTGGGGAGATTCCGTTTCAAAGTGGAGAAACACCCTGACTTTATGCCCGCTTTCCGTGCCCAGGACTTCATCCATGCCAAGGGGAGTGGCAAGCAAGCGGTAATGTTTGGCCTGGAACCTCAAAGCTTCGGAAGAGACTTGGATCGCGTAGCCATCGCCTATGGACTCGGGATTAGAGTGGCCCTCCTAACCCTCAACACCCGAAACTACATCGGGGACGGCTGTGGCGAAAGGACAAACGCAGGCCTCAGCTATCTAGGCCTTGACCTGGTCGAACAGATGAACGAGTTGGGCATGCTCATCGATCTGTCGCATTGTGGAAGTCAGACCACCCTGGATGCTATCGAGGCCTCCAGCGACCCTGTGATGTGTAACCACATCGGAGCGCGCGCCTTGTATCCACAGCTGAAGAGACTCAAGACGGACGAAGAGTTGGTGGCGCTTGCCAACAAAGGCGGCCTGGCGGGTGTCTCAGCGATCCCCAACCAGTTAAGCCGGAACGCCGAGCAAGGCATCGAAGATATGCTGAACCACATCGATTACATAGTGAACCTGATCGGCATCGATCACGTCGCCATCGGCACGGATATCCTATTCGGCGATCAGGTTGAGGTTCACAGACAGACCGACAAGACCCTCCTCAAACTCGATTATTACGGGCAGGAGTTGAACGCCCCATATATGTATGGCATCGAGAGTCCAGAGGAGTGGCCCAACATCACTCGAGGTCTCGTGTCCAGAGGTTATTCCGACGATGAGATCAGGAAGATCCTCGGGGGCAATGCCCTGCGGATCATCCAGGAAGTCGTCGGCTAGTCTGCCAGCACAGTGTGCGGCAAGGAGGTCCAAATGCTGTCGAGAGAAGAGTACCTGGAGCTTTCTCTAGAAGAGCGCTTCGTGCCGCTGGGCGCCGAAGAAAGCAAACGCGCGGACAGGCTTTTCGACCAGTTGGTCACGATCGACATGCACACCCACATCTTCGGATCGGTCCATTTCCACTTTGAATACGAGCCGGTACGTCAGTCGGGGATGACCTGCTGCTTCGAGGCTGTGCCCGCCCTCTCAGAGGACTTCCAGGAATCGATGGAGTTGCTGGGAAGGTACCGGAGCCTCGTTGAGTCCGAACCAGGGCTGGTGACAGCGGTTCGCGCTGAGGATATCCGAGAGGCGAAGCGGGATGGGAAACAGACCGTCATGTATCAGTTGGAACCCCAGACGATGGGCAGAGATCTGAATCGGATCGATGTATCCTACGGACTGGGTGTCCGCATGATGCTCCTGACCTTCAATACCAGGAACTACATTGGTGACGGGTGTGGCGAGAGGACCGACTGCGGGCTGAGTTACCTGGGCATCGAGATGGTCGAACGCCTCAACGACATCGGTATCATGATCGACCTCTCCCACTGCGGCGTTCAGACATCTCTGGATGCCATCAAGTTCTCCAAGGATCCGGTCCTCTTCAATCACACGGGTGCTCGGGCCCTCAATCCTCCCGTGACTCGCCTGAAGACAGATGAGCAAATCCGCGCCCTGGCAGACAAGGGCGGTCTAATCGGCATTTCGGCTATCCCCAATCAATTGTCCAGTCAGCCGGAGCAGGGCATTGAGGATATGCTCAACCACATCGACTATGTGGCGAACCTCGTGGGTATGGAGCACGTAGTCATTGGCCTGGACAACACATTCCATGATCAGGTGGCCTTTCACCGCAAACTTGCCGCTTCGAAATCGGTCGACCTGCAGAAGTCCGGCATAACCCTAGCCGCGGGCTACATGTACGGTATCGAATCCCCGTTGGAATGGAGAAACATCGTTCGCGGCCTAGTCTCCCGGGGATATACCGAAGACGAGATCGAAAAGGTCGTCTCCGGGAACGCACTCAGGGTCATGGAGGAGGTCATCGGATAGTCCCACACGAATGCAAGTCGCGCTTGGCGACCTAGTGAGGAGGACCCCTTGAATACTGAAGATCGGTACACACGCTCGATCGGCGAATACGTGGCCGGTACGGAGTACGAGGACTTGCCGCCGGAGGCCACCGCAGAGGTCAAGATCCACATCCTTGACGCGTTGGGCATCAGCCTCGGTGCTTACGGCACGGGGCACCGCCTCATCAGAAGGCTCATTGGGCTATCCGCAGAATTGGGAGGGAGAGAGGAAGCAACCATCCTGGGAGATGGGCGGAGGCTTGCACCTCCGGACGCAGCCATGGTGAACGCTGTGATGTCCAACTTTCTCGATTCCAGCGACGGGCATTTCATGGGAGGACACATCAACGATAGGCTGGTGCCAGTGGCTCTCGCCACCGCAGAACAGGTTGGGGCCACAGGCTCGGAGTTCCTGACCGCCGTCGCTTTGGGTTATGAGGTCTACATCCATCTGGCCTATGCTTTGTTCGAGTCCGTGGAGCCAGCCTCCCTAAGGCTGCCATATTTCGTCACGCTGGGCACGCTTGCCGGTGTGGTTCCCGCCGCCACACTCCTGCGACTAGACGGGGAACAGACCGCCGGCGCCATGGGCCTGGCTTGCTCCCTGCAGCTTGCGGGGGCCCAGTATGTGCTAAGTGGGGGCCATGAGAAGGATCTTTCCGCGGGCCACGAGGCGCGGCGCGCTCTCTTTTCCACCCTCCTGGCCCAGAAAGGCGTCCTGGGTTCCGCGGACATCCTGGAGGGTGATAGGGGGCTCTTCAAGGCCCTGGGTGCAGAACCGAAGGGTGCCGCAGAACTGGGCCGGGATTACAGGATCACAGAGTGCTATATCAAACCCTATCCTGCCTGTCGCTACCTGCATGCCTCCATCGAAGCCGCCCTCAATCTCGTAGAGCAAGATGGCATTACCGGATCAGACGTTGAAAAGGTCGTCGTTACCACGAACAGTTCCTCGGCTAGCAGAAACAGCTACGAGATCAAGTCCCACGTCAATGCCATCTTCAGCCATGCCTATCAAGTGGCAGCGGTGCTGCACGATGGCAGAGTAGATCTGCCCATTGCGTGGGAGGAGAAGGTCCGCCAGCCTTCGTTTGTTGATCTGATGAACCGGGTCCAGGTCAGGGCGACGCCCGAGTACGACCGGAGGCACAAGGAGAAGTCCCTCACTCAGCCGCCGTGGCCGGCAGAGGTGGAGGTCCTGACGAAGGATGGAAGGAAGCATGTGTCCAACGTGTCAAGCCCCAAGGGTGATCCCGGGAACCCCATGACACCAGACGAGGTACGGCAGAAGTTCGTCAAGTTCACTGGAGACATATTTTCCAAAGCCCGGGCCACCGAGATCATAGAACTCGTTGACCGGCTGGAAACCGTACCCTCGGTGGACAGTCTAATCGACCTGCTCCGGGTCCAGTGAGAACACTGGTGTCAGAAAGAGGAGGCGCATCGTGCACATCTTGATAATCGGAGGGACTCGACGTTGCGGTCCTTATCTCGTTGGCGAGCTGCTGGCCAGAGGCCATTCGGTGCTCTGCTACCACCGCGGGCTGCACAATATCTCCTTCTCCGATGGGGCCGAGCATTTGCACGGAGACAGGCGCGACTATCCCCGCTTCAAGGAGCAGATGGCCAGCGTCCAGGCTGACGTCGTCATCGACATGATGGCCGGCGACGATGCAGACGTACAGGCGGTCATCGACGCCTTCAGTGGCCGCATTGAGCGCTACATCTGCATCAGCAGCTTCGAGATCTACGATGCGTTCGAGGCTGCCTGGAAACACAGGCCCAGCCTCCAGCCCGCTCCCATACCCGAGGACGCACCAAAGAGAAAAGACCTGCATCTCTACGGTGACGGGCTGCGCTACGACAAGATACTCGTAGAGAGAGAGAGACTCTACACGCGCACGACAGAGGCGATTTCCCCACAACCATACTGCGCTGGCCCGCTCTCTACGGCCCCAGGGACGAGACGCCCCGCGAATGGTATTATGTGAAGCAGGCGCTGGATGGACGCAGTCAGATTGCCGTCCCGGACGGAGGTCAAGCCCTTTATGCTCGAGGCTACTTCGAGAATATGGCCCATACTGCGGCTCTGGCCGCGGAGAACGGCGCTGCCAACGGCCAGGTCTACAACTGTGCCGACACACTTGCCCTGAGCCTCAAGCAGATCGTGGAGATGATTGGTGAGATCATGGACCACAAGTGGGAGATCATCTCAGTGCCCAGGGAACTGATGCCTAGCGCACCACAGTCCCAGGGACTGCCCTATTCCTGTGACCCCTACGACATCGAGCCGCACCTGCTCCTCGATCTGACCAAGATCCGCACCGAACTGGGCTACCGTGATCTGGTCCCGATCACGACGGCCATGGAAAACACCGTGAGGTGGTTGGCAGATGAGCAGCCCACGGTCAACTGGCTTTCCCCCTCCTATCCTGAACACGACGAAGCCATCAGAAAGGCCAAGCAGATTTCTAGACCCTGAGAAGCTGCCAGTGATTGAGGGGCGGGCACTTTGCAGTGATCCGCAGGCTCCTCTCTTTCGCGCAAGCTCGGTTCAACAGCGCTTCCCCAATTGGGCCGCGCCACGGACCACCTGGCCACTTCAGCGAGCACCGAGAGATCCCGGCAAGCAAGTACTGCGGCCTCACGGGCCTCCGCCATCCGTCCCCACCCGGGCCAGCGCTAGGTGAGAGTTGACTCGCCGCGCCGGGCAGCCTGCTCTACGGCAGTTCGCTGTGCCAGTACCCGTTGCTGCCGAACAGGATCACCCAGCTCCCATCCGGCGCGAATGAGACCTGCTTGATCTCCGAGCCCTCGTCGTGGAGTTCGGTGAGGGCGTCTTCCAGCGCTGACGAGAGTCCACAGATCGAGTGGCAGTTTCCGCCGTATGGAACCGCTCAATGCCGGTTCGGGGTGAACGCCGACGGCTTCGATGTCACAGGAGTGGGATAGGCATGGTTCAGGAGAATCAAACAGGGCTTGTGGGTGTTATCCATGGAAGAGGCGAAATGCCTCAGCTCTTCGGGGAAGGAGGCGCGATGTGCTAGAGTCACGGTGAAAGACGGATGGGACCACTTGTGCTCATCAGATATTGGCCCGAAGGAGGTATCAGAGTGCTAATAGACCGCATCATCGGAGCGTTCACCTTCCGCAAGGGAGTCTATGCGGAAGTCGAGCAAGATACCGCGTTCTCCACCACAGCGTGGATCCTGGTCGTCGTAGTCGCGTTTTTCAACCAGCTTGGGGCAGCTGCATCCCCAAACCTCATAGGATGGCTGATTGGCGCGGTGGTGGGCACGGTCTTTGCCGTCGTCGCTTTCGCCGCGGGCGCCTTCGTTGTCAGCCTGGTGGGGCGAGCGGCATATAACGCCGACGTGAACTTCGACGAGATGGTTCGCACCCTGGGACTGGCCTACGTCTGGCAAATCGTGGGAGCCATCGGCATCGTGGCCGCCTTCTCACCCGCCCTATCCGGCGTGACGACTCTTGCGGTCGCCGTGGCTGGGGTATTGGGGCTGATCGCCTGGCTGGTGGCTACCAAAGAAGCGCTGGATCTAGAGTGGCTTCATACCGTCGTGTCCGTGATCATCGGCTGGCTGGTATTCGCGTCCATCGTGGTAGCGAGCAACATAGTGCTGTGGAACCTCGGCCTCGGTGTGCCTAGGGTCTGAGGGCTCCTCGCGTAGCCAAGTCATGATGGGGATTCGTCAACACACCCACCGAGGGCCAGCGGCAGGCGCGGAAAGCGGCCATCTCTGTCCTCATCACTCTTCATGGTCCTTCACCTACGACTGGCGCTCCTGTACTACTCGCTGCCTTTCGCTGGCGCTGCAGAAGGTACTTCGGCATTCTGGGAACCAGCCACCTGAGATACCGCTCGTAGGTCCACTGCGCAGTAGCCACTCTGGCGAAGTTGTCGATCACGTCCTGGCTACCAGCGAGTAGCTTGAAGAAGACCCCGGGGAAGCGGTGCATCAACCTGGCCAGGAGCAGCGAGTACCGCAAGTTGGCCCCGAACTCCTCCTCACAGATCGTCTGGTATTCTCGCAGCGCTTCAGAATCGCCGCTGGACGACAACGAACCACCTATCACCTTTGCCGCATTCTGGCCCGAGCGGATGGCGTAGGCAATGCCCTCCCCCGTGAAGGAATCCAGAAACCCGGCTGCATCCCCCGCCAGCAGGATCCGTCGGCTGGACAGGGTCCGCCTGATCCCTCCCGCGGGAATCACGTGTCCTGTCATCCTGTGATTTGGATCGAAGCCCCGGTCGCGGAGGAACCCGGCCATGATTTCCTTGGGCCTGTGCAGCGAACTGGCCAGCCCACCGATGCCCACGGAGTAGTACTCCCCGTGGGGGAAGACCCAGCCATAGCCCATGCCACCGATGCCGAAGTGGATATCGATGGCGTCCTGCGGATGCTCCTGTGAAGTGTCTTCGTTCTGGATCTCCGCGACCAGGCAGACTCCGTATTCGTCCTTCCGGTCTCTCCTGCGGATTCCATGCTTCAGTGTCCCCTGCGCACCCTCGGCGACGATTACGAACGTTGCTTTGTAGGTCCCGTGGTCGGTGAAGACCTCCACAGCGTTCTCCTTCTCCTCCAGTCCCCTGACCCTCTCGCCCATGCGCGCGGTGATGCCGCTTTCCCGTGCCTTCTCTAGCAGAAGGGCGTCGAAAGCGCTCCTGCTCACCATGACGGCCAGGGGATTCTCGCCGCAAGCCTCGATGGATCTGCCCTCATAGTGGACTCTCATCGCGAAGATGGTCGCTTCGCGCAAATCAGGGGGGAGATCGAAATCGAGATAGGACAGTGCCTGCTCCGTGACGGCGCCCCCGCAGGCCTTATACCTGGGGAACTGATCCTGCTCAAGCAGAAGGGTCTCCAAACCCAGCTTCCCTGCCAGCCCGGCGGCAGACGAGCCAGCTGGACCACCGCCCACGACGATCAGGTCGAACATGATGCCCTCTCCGCTCTGAGGTTAGCCAAAGAGCGTCTTCACTTCAAGTCCTCGTCAACTCAGAGCATACATACGCCACACAGAAGGCGCGGCCGAATCGCTCCTTGGATACGACCTGCGGTGTGCTCAGGATATATGCGGCCGCGTGCAGATCCCGAATACCAGCTGTTTCCGCTTCGAAGTCTCGTTCCGCCGTGTCCTTGTCGTCCGCTGGGGCTTGCATTTCGGGACACGCGAGCTTACATTGTAGCGGGTTGGGAGACGCCGCCAACCACGATGTTGGGAGGGCCACATGCCAGCTGAGATGAGCGAAGCCAAAGCAACACCGAGCGTGGAAGAGGACCCCACCTACTTCGAGCTGCACGCCTACAGCGGAGCCACCAAGCACATGGGAGGCCTCAGCACCACCAAGGAGCTGATCGAGCTGTGCGGCATAGATGAGCGCACCCACGTTCTGGAAGTCGGCTGCGGAACGGGAGCGACGGCCCGCTACCTGGCCAAGAAGCTCGGCTGTCGCGTGATGGGCGTGGACATCCGGGCGAGCATGGTCGAGCGCGCCACGGAACGGGCGAAGAGGGCACGTGTCGAGGACAGGGTACACTTCAGAGTGGCGTCCGCCACCGACCTGCCCTTCGAGGATGGCTCTTTCGATGTAGTTCTAGTGGAGTCGGTGACCACCTTCATCGAGGATAAGTCTGCGGCCATCGGCGAGTATGCGCGAGTGGTCAAACCAGGTGGCTGCTTGGGGCTCAACGAAGAGATCTGGCTGAAGACGCCACCTCCGCAGGAGATCGTCGATTATGCCGCCAAAACCTGGGACATCCACACTGAGATCGTTACGCTTGACCGCTGGGTGCAACTCCTTGAAGCCTCCGGCCTGGAGATCACCCTCGGCAGCCCGCGCACCTTCGGCGTCATGACCAACGTCAGCGAGATGGCACGGTACGGATGCCGGGATTTCCTCACCCTGCTCTGGCGCACGACGAAGCTGTACTTCACCAGCGCCCCCTTCAGGCAGTACATGAGGAAGCGGGGGCGCCTGCCCAGGGGCATCTGGGACTACCTGGGGTATGCACTCCTCGTCGGCCGAAAGTAGCGCACAGGTGAGTTCGCCTTCCCGATACTGTGCGAAACCAACAGGCGAGGGAATGATTTCCCACGCTACGGTCGCCAAGTCCCTCCGGGAGTCAACTCCTCCATGGCACCCTTGCGAAAAGCCACCTCAGGTGATATACTGAACATCAGTTCTATTCCTCCGTCTCGAGGCCAAGCGTGAAGCTTAGTCAGGTTCTCACCCAGATGCAGGCCACCCCGAAACTTCGGGACCACGTCACGGCCTGGAAGGTCACGCCCCGCTCCGAGGGAACCTTTGCCGACTTCCCCCCCAGTGTCGACCCACGCCTGGTCAGCGTCCTGCGGGAGCGAGGCATCGAGCGCCTCTTCACCCACCAAAGGGAGGCCATCGAGTCAGTGCTCCAGGGCGAGAACGTGGTCGTGGTCACGCCCACCGCCTCGGGCAAGACACTGTGCTACAACGTCCCCATCCTCAACTCCCTGCTGGAGAACTCCGAGTCCCGGGCCATGTATCTCTTTCCCACCAAGGCCCTCTCCCAGGATCAGCTGGACGAACTACACGGCCTGATCACCGATCTCGCTGTGGACATCAAGACCTACACCTACGACGGCGACACCCCGGTCAACGCCAGAAAGGCCATCCGCGCCGCCGGGCACGTGGTTATCACCAACCCAGACATGCTGCACACCGGCATCCTCCCCCACCACACCAAGTGGGTCAAGCTTTTCGAGAACCTCCAGTACGTGGTCATCGACGAAGTCCACCAATACCGCGGCGTCTTCGGCAGCCACCTGGCCAACGTCATCCGCAGGCTGAAGCGCATCTGCCAGTGGTACGGCACCAATCCCACCTTCGTCCTCTGCTCCGCCACCATCGCCAATCCGGAGGAGCTGGCCCGCAGGCTTATCGAGGAGGACGTGCGCCTCATTGACACCGACGGCTCGCCCAAGGGGGAGAAGCACTTCGTCTTCTACAACCCTCCGGTGGTGAACAAGGAGCTGGGCATCCGGCGCTCCTCAGTCCACGAAGCCCGCTCCATGGCCAGGAACTTCCTCCTCAACGACGTGCAGACTATCGTCTTCGCCCGCCGGCGCAAGACGGTGGAGGTGCTCCTCTCCTACCTCCAGGAGGACCTGAAGGGGACGCGCAGGGGAAGAAACCAGGTCCGAGGCTATCGTGGCGGCTATCTTCCCCAGGAGCGCAGAGAGATCGAGAAAGGGCTTCGCAAAGGAGAGGTGCGGGGCGTGGTGGCCACCAACGCCCTGGAGCTGGGCATAGACATCGGTGCTCTCGATGCCTGTGTGATCACCGGTTATCCGGGGACGATAACGAGCACCTGGCAGCAGGCCGGTCGCGCCGGCCGCCGGGCCGACGTCTCCTGCGCCGTCCTCGTCGCCAGTTCGTCGCCATTGGACCAGTACATCGTCACCCACCCGGAGTACTTCTTTGCACAGCCGCCGGAGCACGCTCTGGTCAATCCCGACAACCTGCTCATTCTCTTGAACCACATCAAGTGTGCCGCCTTCGAGCTACCCTTCCAAGAAGGTGAGCCGTACGGTGGACAATCCATCGATCAGATCCTTCAATTCCTGGAAGAGCAAGGCATCCTCCACAAAGCGGGGGACACCTACCACTGGAGTGCCGACGCGTACCCTGCAGAGGAGATCAGCCTGCGTACCGCAGCCCGTGACAATTTCGTGATCATCGACACCTCCGCCAGCGAGCCCCGCGTCATCGGGGAGGTGGATAGTTTCAGCGCTCCCACCACGGTCCACGAGGATGCCATCTACATCCACCTGGGAGAGCAGTATCAAATCGATAGCCTCGACTGGGAAGGGAAGAAGGCCTACGCCACCCACGTAGACGTCGACTACTACACGCAGGCCAGCCTGGCCGTCGAGGTGAGGGTCATAGACGAGTTCCAGACGGAGCGTCTCCAAAGATGCGACAAGGCCCACGGAGAGGTCCTCCTCTCCGCCCTGGCTACCATCTACAAGAAGGTCAAGCTGTGGACCCACGAGAATATCGGCTGGGGGGACGTGCGCCTCCCTGAGCAAGAGATGCAAACCACCGCCTACTGGCTCAGCTTCCCAGAAGAATTGACGGCAGCCTTCAGAGCCTCCGATGTGGAAAGCGGGCTGGTGGGGCTCTCTAACGTCCTGGCCAACGTCGCCCCCCTGTTTCTGATGTGCGATCCTGGCGACGTTGGTGTGAAGGCCGAGGTGCGCTCCCCTCACACCAAGAAAGCCACCATCTTCATCTACGACCGGGTACCAGCGGGCATAGGCTTCGCCGAGAAGTTGTATCGCGTTCATGACCAGCTTCTGCATGCGGCCGAGCAGTTGATCGGCGACTGTGGCTGTGCCACTGGCTGTCCCTCCTGCGTGGGCCCGGAGGATGAGATAGGCACAAGGGGAAAGAGAAACGCCCTCCGCCTGTTGGAGGAGGCCAGGAAGGACAGCTAGTTTCGCTCAACCTCACAGCAGGCACACAGAGAAGACGTCTATGGTCGAGGACCTGCGACAGCAACTGGAGCGGTTAGTATCGGGCCGGTTAGGGACCACTCATCTGCGGCGACCGGAGAGGGTGCCTTCCCAACCCATCGAGGAGTTGGTCGGCGGCGAGGTGAGAGAGACCTCGCACGGCACCTGCGTCGTTGTTGATCAGATCTACCCAGCCGGGTACCAGCAAGGGCAGGTGGAGATCAGCAGCGCGCTGGCCCACCGTTCGCAGACGGTGGCCGGCATAGGTCGCGACCCCGGGCTGGAGGCGCTGGATCTCCAGAAGAGCGCCTTCCTCGATGTGGAGACCACGGGACTGGCAGGAGGCGCGGGCACCTACGCGTTCCTGGTGGGCATAGGATGGTTCGATGGGCGGGACTTCCGCCTGCGCCAGGTCTTCATGCGCGACTACGGGGAGGAACCGGCCCTCGTCTCCATGGTAGAGGAAACTCTGGAGCCTCTATCGGGCGTCGTCTCCTTCAACGGCAAGGCCTTCGACGTCCCCTTGATGGAGACTCGTTTCATCATGTCGCGGCGGCGGTTCCCCCTCTCCTCCGCGCCACATCTTGACCTTCTGCACATGGCGCGGCGTCTGTGGCGTCTGCGATTGGAGAACTGTCGACTATCCAGCCTGGAGACCGAGATCCTGGGCCTCGAACGTCACGGCGATGTGCCCAGCCATCTCGTGCCCCAACTCTACTTCGACTACTTGAGGTACGGCCGCGCGGAGCCACTGCAGGGAGTGTTCTACCACAACGCTCAGGACATCCTCTCCCTGGCGGCCCTGACGACGCTCTCATGCCAGGTCTACGAGGACCCGTTGCGCCATGAGATGACATATGGCGAAGATCTCTACAGCCTGGGAAGGCTGTATCCTCTGGCTGGGCTCGGTGACCGCGCCGAGAAAGCGCTCCGTGCTGCCCTGGAAACACCTATCCCTGAAGAACTGAGGTGGCAGACGGTCCACCACCTCTCCTTCCATCTCAAGCGCCAGGGCATGTGGCCAGAGGCCATAGAGCTGTGGCAGTTGGCCATCGAAGAGAATCACGGCAGGCTGTACCCTTTCGTGGAGCTGGCCAAGTACTACGAGCACCGAGCCAATGACTTCCAAACGGCTGAGGCGCTGGTCGTGAGAGCCATGGACCTCGTACAGGCTTCTGCTGCCCGTCGAGGGAGATGGTGGTCCGAGAGGCGCCTTGGGGAGCTGGAGCACCGGCTGCGGCGGGTGCAGCTCAAGAGAGCCCGCCACGAGGATAGCGAAAGCTGATCGTCTAACGGACGGAGGAGGCCAGACATCGTGAATCGGAAGAAACTACCGCTCTCGTATGAGGAGATCACGGAAGCAGATGTACCCCAGCTCATAGAGGTGATGACCAGAGCCTTCGACGATGACTCCCAGAAGCACCGTGGACTGGAGCGGGGAGGCCCTGACGGATACGACAATGGGGAGTTCTTCCGAACGTGGCTCTTTCCGTATGAGCAGAGCGTCGGTTACAGGATTCTCTGGGAAGGTGAGCTCATCGGTGGCATCATCGTCTGGATACTGCCCGAGGGCCACAACATCCTGGGAACCGTATTCGTGGACCCCGCCTACCAGGACCGCGGGGTAGGAGCGCAAACCTGGCAATTCATCGAGGTCACCTATCCTGAGACCAAGAGCTGGCGGCTGGCTACCCCAGCTTGGGCCACGAAGAACCACCATTTCTATGCAGCGAAGTGCGGTTTTGACAGGGTCGAGTCGGACCCCCTGATCCCAGAGCCAGAAGACAACACTATATATAGGAAAGAGATGGGCGACAGAGCCTCCAGTCCGGCTGTCTCGCCAACCTCTGACGCCAGCCAGCCAGACTGACGGCGTCACCTGGCGTCATGCCGCCGCCTGCCAGGTGGCGGCGGAGCGAGCTCGGCCAAGCTGAGCAGGAATCAGTTTCACGTCAGCAGTTGCGTCCGCACTGGAACTCCCACCAATCCCCAGGAGTGCTCATGCCTGAGAAACTCAAGGACCTGTTCTTCACCGCCTCGTTTGTCGCTCAACTGGGTGATGCCATCCAGCAGGTCCTGCCCAACTTCGACAAAGCAAAGCTGACCAGTCTCGTATTCGACGCCGACCGGGAGACCAGAGAGCTGAAAGAGAGAATGCGCCACCTCACGCACTGCCTGCACGAGACGCTGGCCGGGGAATACCCCGAGGCGCTGGAGATTCTGATCGAGGTAGCGCCGTCCTTCAGCGGCTTCAATGCCATGATCTTTCCGGACTATGTAGAGCGGTACGGCCTGAATCACTGGGACCTGTCCCTTCCCGCCCTGGCCTTCTTCACCACATTGTGCAGTTCCGAGTACGCCATCCGCCCCTTTCTGGACCAGGATCCAGAACGCACGATGCAGTTTCTGTATGCCTGGGCGGAGGACGAGAACCACCACGTGCGGCGCCTGGCCAGCGAGGGGTGTCGGCCCAGGCTTCCCTGGGGGATGAGTCTACCCGCCTTCAAGGAAGACCCAAGTCTCATACTGCCCGTGCTCGAGAAACTGAAGGATGACCCCTCGGAATACGTGCGCAAGAGCGTCGCCAACAACCTGAACGATATCTCCAAAGACCACCCGGACGTGGTGCTGGACATCTGCGAGCGCTGGTATGGGCACACCGCAAACACTGATTGGATCGTCAAACGGGCGTGCCGTGGCCTGTTGAAAGCTGGCGACAGGCGTGCGCTGTCGCTCTTCGGTTTCGCTGACACCACCGACATCAGCGTGGAAGACCTGACACTGGATAGAGAAACCCTCGCCATCGGCGACGACCTGCGTTTCACATTCGATCTCAGAGTTGGCACCGAGACGGCGTGCAAGGTGCGCCTGGAATACGTCATCGGGTACGCGCGACCGAGCGGGAAGACATCGCGAAAAGTGTTCCAGCTCAAAGAAGCGAGCTTTGGCCCTGGGAAGTACTCCATCTCCAAGAAGCAGTCCTTTGCCGACCAATCGACCCGACAGCACTATGCCGGAAAGCATCGAATCTCCGTCGTCGTCAACGGTGTGGAGAAGGCGGGGACGTCCTTTCAATTAAGGGAAGCTGCGCCTCTTTGATGGGTGAGATGGCGAGAAGCACCGCTCGACGGCCCAAATACGGCGCGCGGTCTGCGCAGAGCAGAGATATGCAACGGGAGACAACAAGCGAGGAGACCGTGACCAATGAGACTCAAGAAGTGGCCAACTACCTGGAGGAGCTCGATCCTCAACGCCGAGCCGCCCTTACGCAGGTGAGATCGCTCATCCTGGCAACCGTACCCGACGCCCTGGAGAGCGTGAAGTACAAGATGCCCACCTATGACTGCGATGGCGCGATGCTCTGTGCCTTTACCTCCCAGAAGCACTACATGAGCCTCTACGTGGAGCCTCTCGTCGTGGACAGGCACAGGCCAGAGCGCAATCACCTCAATCTCGGCAAGAGCTGCACCAGGTTCAAGAACATCGAGCAGCTCCCGCTAACCACTGTCAGGCCCATCCTCCCGGAGACGGCGCAGGCCATAGGCGGGGACTGACCACTCCAACGCGTCTCAAGGTGGTCCACCCCGTGCCACCCTGCGAATCATTGATCGAAAGGGGCGCCCAGTACTCTTCCCTGTCCGGCGCTCACACATCCTCCAGCGTAGCGACGACCGCACGCGTCATCACGAACGATCCTCCAATAGTCATAACCAGGCAGGATGGTCCTGCACAACTGGATCATCTCCAGAGGACTCCCCCTACCGCAGCACACTGGTCCCCGGGTAGCTCGACGCGAGACAAGTTGGGTATAATCCTCTTCTATCGCTGGCCTTGGGACGAAGGGGGAGACAGGCAATGGCAGCAGCAGATCACGCGATCACCGAGGAATCTCTGGACCCGCAGGACTGGGAGTCCATGCGCGCGCTCGGCCATCGCATGCTGGACGACATGATGACCTATCTCGAGACGGTCGAAGAGCGGCCCGTGTGGCAACCCATCCCCGACGACGTCAAAGCACGTTTGCGGCAACCTCTTCCGCGGGAACCTCAGTCCCCTGAGGAGATCTACGAGAACTTCCTAGAACTGGTGTTGCCCTACCCCATGGGCAACATACATCCCCGGTTCTGGGGCTGGGCTATCGCGACTGGCACTCCTTTTGGGATGTTGGCGGAGATGCTGTCGTCGGCCCTGAACTCCGTCCCTGGCGGCGGCGAGCAGGTGCCCAACGATGTCGAGTTGCAGGTGCTCGACTGGTGCAAGGAGATGCTTGGCTTTCCCTTGGAGGCCAGCGGGCTGCTGGTCAGTGGCTGCTCCATGGCCACCCTGGTGGGGCTGACCGTGGCACGCAACTCCATGGCTGGCTTCGACCTCCGCCAGGAAGGCGTACAGGCTTCACCCCATAGAATGGCCTTCTACTGCTCCACTGAGACTCACAGTTCGGTCCAGAAGGCCATAGAGTTGCTGGGGCTCGGCGCCGCATACCTGCGCCAGGTACCTGTGAACGAGGAGTTTCAGATCGACCTTGCGGCACTACAGCAGACAATCGCCGAGGACCGGGATGCTGGCTACAAGCCGACCTGCATCGTGGGCAACGCGGGTACGATCAACACCGGTGCTCTCGATGATCTCGATTCCCTGGCAGACATCTGTGAGCGCGAAGGGATGTGGTTCCACGTCGACGGCGCCTTTGGCGCGTGGGCTGCCCTCTCTCCCAAGCTGCGTCCGCTGGTGGCAGGCATGGGACGTGCCCATTCCCTCGCCTGCGACATTCATAAATGGATGTACATGCCCTATGAGATAGCGTGTGTTCTGGTGCGCAGCGCGGAAGATCATCGTCGGTCTTTCTCGCTGATGCCGGACTATCTCGAGCACCACACGCGAGGTCTGGCTGGCGGAAGGGTCTGGTTCACCGACTACGGCATTCAACTCTCGAGAAGCTTTCGCGCCCTGAAGGCCTGGATGTCCCTCAAAGAGCACGGCATCGAGAAGTACGGGCGCTTGATACAGCAGAACGTGGACCAGGCGCGCTACCTGGCTGACCTCGTGGAATCCTCGCTCGAACTGGAGATCCTGGCACCCGTTCCTCTCAACACTGTCTGTTTTCGCTTCCGTGCCGATCAGCTCGATGAGCCATCTCTAAACCGGCTCAATGAGGAGCTGATGATTCGCCTTCAAGAAGAGGGGAAGGTGCTCATCTCGTACACGACTCTGAATGGCACGTACGCGCTCCGCGCGGGGATCACCAATCACCGCAGCCGCAGAGAGGATTTCGACCTCCTCATCCAAGAGGTGACGAAGGTCGGCAAGCAGCTGCTCGACGAAGGTTTCGTCAATGCCGAGTAGCGCAGCAAATTGAGTCCCTCGGTTTGCCCGCGGCAGCGGACCCCTCCGGAGGGTAGTACGCCGCTTTTCTTGTACGATTCCGGTGCAGGATGGCCGCCACAGGTGGTCTTGTCGGCCCAACCTTCCAACCGGAGCCTTAGACATGTCAGGAGGCTTTGATCATGAGCTTTCTCAAAGGATTCGTGTCGGACAAGGGACCACTGATCAGTCGCGTTCTTGGCGGTAGCCTGATGGTCTTCTCGGCGCTCGGCCTGGTGATCAGCTTGCTCGGACTGGTGGCCGTCTGCAGGTTCAGCGGACCAGTTGCTGCCAGCGCCGACGAGGCCCTCGAGGTCGCGGTCGCCGCCCTGTCCTCCACCAAGCAGAACCTGGACCTCGCTCACCGGGTGCTGGGAGAGGCGCAGATCGCTCTGGGCGCCACGCAGGACCTGGTAGAGGGCGCAGGCGAAGGCATGGAGAACACCAGCGCGCTGGTCGGGTCGGTGAGTGACATCCTGCTGAGAGATCTGCCAGACGTGATTGAGGAATCACAGCTCTCGCTGGCCGCCGCGGAGGACGGTGCGGCAGTGATAGAAGAGTTGCTCTACGGGCTGAACGCCATCTCCAGACTCACCGGTGTGACCTATGACCCGGATGTCTCTCTAACGGAAGGCTTCGCTCGCATGAACGAAAGCCTGGATGCGCTTCCGGAATCACTGGCCGAACTTGATGGGAATCTGAACGCAGCTCAAGGGAATCTC